>JAEEGL011705862.1_pt1 | contig 21703 bp, 15 predicted proteins | sample 9134231 | NCBI WGS metagenome assembly JAEEGL01 (sample SAMN16246548, study PRJNA631951) | gut metagenome | biome: gut microbiome; feature: rumen; material: fiber-attached | host: Bos | place: Iran: Karaj | collected 2018-10
CCACGCATCTTTCGAGAACGCTCATCAGCATCAGGGATCGCGCTTCCGGCAATCGCATAACAAGACGGGCGATGGTCACCCTGTGTTGCGAGGAGCCGCTCGCCTCGACCCCGGAACGCGAGAAGGCCGTCGCGGCCTTCCTTTCGCAACTGAATGAGGCGCTGATCAAGCCAGGCGTGAGCGGGGAAGGAGGTGCGGACTGATGCCACGGGAACTCTATCTTCTTTTCCTGCCGTTCATCATGGGGGCCGCACTGGTCCTCTTCCTTGTGCCGCCTGTTCGCACCGCCCTGACGAAACTTGGGCTTGTGGATCAGCCAAGCGCCAGGCGCATCAACAAGAAGCCGGTTCCGCGTGGCGGAGGCGTCGCACTCTGTGCCGGAACGGTTCTTACGGATCTTCTATGGCGCCTGGCGATAAGAAGCTACGCTCCATGGACATCCCCCGAACAGTACCGCATGTTCCTTCTCGCATCCGCGCTGATTGTATTCGTGGGCTTCATCGACGACGCATTTGACCTCAAGCCCGTTCTCAAACTCATTGGCCAGATAGCCGTGGCCCTCCTTCTCTATGCTTCGGGAATAAGCCTCGGCGAAGCAGTCTGGTTCGATGTCCCGCCGCTCGTCGACTGCGCAATCACTCTCGGTTGGTACGTCATCATCATCAACGCCTTCAACCTGATCGACGGGATGGACGGCCTTGCCTCAGGTCTTGCCCTTATCGGCTCCATAGGTCTGGCCGTGTGCCTGATCGGCCGGGGGAAAATCAACGACGCCCTGCCCCTCGTCATTCTTGCCGGTGGCTGCCTTGGCTTCCTCCGCTACAACTTCAACCCCGCTTCGATTTTCCTGGGCGACTGTGGCTCGATGTACCTTGGCCTCGTTTTGGCAACGGTGCCGCTTCTCACCGGGGGCAAGTCCGCCTTTCTTGCCTCACTGGGCGTGCCGCTCCTCATCATGGGCGTCCCGCTTTTCGACACGGTCCTCGCCATTTGGCGGCGTTCAATGCGCGCGATGATCCCGAACGCCGACGGACGGCACGAGTTCGGGCGCATCATGAAGCCGGACATGGAGCACCTCCACCACCGGTTCCTTTCTAGCGGACTGACCCAGCGCCGCGCCGCCTGGGTGCTTTATGTGATGAGCCTCGTCATGGTTCTCGTCGCCGTGGGGGCGTCTTTCTTCTCCAACCGCTCGACCGGCATCATTCTCTTTGGCACGCTCGTCATCATCGCCATTATGGTGCGCCACCTGTCGAGAGTGGAGCTTTGGGACACCGGACGTGCCTTCCTGACCATGTCGAAGACGTCGCGTTTCGCAAAGTTCCTGATTCCGTTCTACGTTTTCGCCGACATCCTGGTCCTCGTCCTGTCGTGGGTCGGCAGCTTCCACATCGCCTTCCCGTTCGTCCACAACCTGCATCTGGTGTCGGTGTTTCCCCTGTTCCTTTCAGCGACGATGTTCGCCATGCTCGTCACAGGCGTCTACCGGCGGGTATGGAACCGCGCGGACGCGCGTGACTTCGCCGTCATTGTCGCGTCGGTGGTTGGCGGATGGATTGTCGGCGTGTCCGCCTCGATCATCTTCGACATCCGGTACGACGGCTTCAACCGCCAGACCACGGTCTTCCTGCTGCTTTCGCTGCTGCCGGTCCTTCTGATTCGCATCGGGCGTCTGCTCGTGGCGAACTTCATGGTCTCTTCGGAGACGCTGCGCCTGATCTGGGACAAGAAATCCCGCCGCTGCGTCGCGTACGGGGCCGGCGAACGCTACAACATGCTTGACCTCTCGCTGCGGGGAAGCCTGCTCGGTTCGCGAAACACCGTCATAGTCGCGCTTCTCGACGACGATCCCGTTCTTCGCGGGCGCATCGTCCATGGGCAGAAAGTGCTTGGCGGCATTCACGAAATCGACGAAATCATCCGTGTCTACAAGCCAGACACCATCCTCATCACGGCTTTGCTCGAACCGGAAAACCATGCTCGCGCGCTGGATGCGGCGAAGCGGTTCGGACTGGCAGTCATAGAGTGGCGCTGCGGGATAGAGGAGATTCTTCCGCCACCGGCAGGCGCCGTATCAGAAAGGAAATCGAAGAATGGCAAGAAGTGACCTATCCGTATCATTGACCACCCGCCGTCATTGGGCGCCGACCATTGCCCTTGCGTTGCTCGCGGCATCTGCCGTGCGGGCGCAGTCGCTGGGCTTCGCCGTGGAGATGAAGCATCCGTCCTACGTGGTCGGCGAACCTGTCTTTGCCGCCGTCACCATTGAGAACCACGGATTCCGCCCGGTCAACATAACGGATTTCGGACCGTTCAAGGACAACCGGCTCTTCTTCGAGATTTCGCGGACACCGCAGGTGTACCTGAAGCAGCGCCGTGAAGGCAAGATCATCACCGATCTCGAACTTGAAAAGGACAATGGGACCACCTGCGGAATCAATCTCTCCGACTGGTACGATCTTCTCTCCCCCGGGGCGTACCGGATCCGCGCCGTGCTGATAGTCGGAAACGAACGCTATGAATCGCCTATGACGAGCTTTGACATCGTGCCGGGCATCGAACTCGCCTCCGTCACCCAGTACCTTCAGGGGAAGCCCCCTCTAGAACGCAAGCTCCTTCTCGTATACTGGAGCAGGGACGGCAAGGACGTCGCCTTCCTTCGGTCATGGGACGCAAACGGCAGAATCTACGGCACGCTGGAGATCGGTCCCCTGATCCGCAACCGCAAGCCCGTGCTCCAGAGGGTAAACGAGACGACCTACTATGTGCACCGGCAGGTCACGAGCGACGCCCTGCAACGCGCCGAGATCATATCTGACGCCTCGGGCGTGTCCATAAAGGAGCAGTTGCTCGCCGTTGACTCGGCCGTGCCTATTTCCGATGCCCTTCGCGACGCCGCCAGCAACGTCAGGGAAGAACGCGAGAAGAAGGACAAGGAAAAGTAGCATTTCTCCGCTCCCGGACTAAAAGCTCTAAGCTCTACGCCAATGACGAGCAAGTCCCATGTCTAGGAAACAGATGGATCTGACCGAAGGGCCGCTTTTCCGCCAGACGGTCGTCTACACTCTGCCGCTTGCGCTTTCAGGCCTGCTCCAACTGGGCTTCCACACGGCCGACATGATAGTCGTCGGCCGCTACGCTTCCGCCGCGTCGCTGGCCGCGGTCGGTTCCACCGGCTCGCTGTGCATCTTTCTGGTCATGCTCTTCTGCGGCCTTGCGGTCGGCGCGAACGTTGTCGTGGCCAACTTCTTCGGCGCGCGCGATCACCGAAACCTTTCCCGCGCGGCCCACACGTCCGTGCTGCTCTCGATAATCGGCGGTTTTTCCGTCATGCTCATCGCCCTTGTCGCCTCCCGCCCGCTTCTGCGCCTCATGGGCGTCCCGCAGGAGATTCTCGGGAAGTCATGCCTCTACATGTGGATCTACTGCATCGGCATTCCGCCCCTTTTCCTCTACAACTTCGGAAGCGCGATTCTCCGCGCCGTCGGCGATACGAAAAGCCCGCTCTACTACCTTACCGTTTCCGGCGTCACCAACGTTCTCCTGAACCTGCTTCTCGTCATCGTGTTCAAGCTGGACGTGGCGGGGGTCGCCATCGCGACGGTTGTCTCGCAGGCGGTTTCGGCCTTTCTCATCCTGCGCAACCTCTCCAGTCCGCATTCGGCCTGCCGTATCCGGAGAAAACTGCTCAGGATTGACCTGCCGATTCTGCGGAATCTCGTGAGAATCGGCCTGCCCGCCGGAATCCAGAGCGTCCTGTACAGCGTCGCGAACATGACGATCCAGTCCGGCGTCAACTCCTTCGGCCCCAACGGAATGGCCGGCAACGCCGCGTCGGCGGGTCTGGAGGGGCTGATCCACATCTACACGTCGGCATATTACCAGTCGGTCACGACGTTCGTAAGCCAGAACTACGGCGCCGGCAAGTATGACCGGATTGTCGCCAGCTTCTGGTACTGCCTTTGGACGCCGGTTGCGCTGAACTTGCTCCTGGCCAGTGTCATCTATGTTTTCGCCCCCTCGCTTGTGGCCATCTACAATTCCGATCCCGAAGTGATCGCGTTCGGCGTCAGCCGCCTGAGGCTCATAGCCTTCACGTACGCGCTTTGCACGCTCATGGATTCGATAACCGGGGCCTTGCGCGGCCTGGGCCACTCCGTGCGCCCCGCGATCGTCACGCTCATTGGCGCCTGCCTGCTGCGCGTCCTCTGGGTCCTGTTCGTATTCCCGCTCCACAAGACCCTCCCGTTCCTCATGCTCTGCTTCCCGATCTCCTGGCTCGTGGTTTCGATCGTGAACGGCGAGTACCTCTGGCGCCTCCTCCGCGCCAAGCGCGGAAATTAGCGCTTTCAACTTCCCGCCCCTTAGTGGTATAATAAATAGCATATTTTCATTCGCTAAGAGGAGGGAATATGAACCTTTTAATCCGCTGCAAGCCCGAGGAAGGGTACAACAAGATTTTCGACGTGGGCGAATATGGAATGAAGCTCACGAAGTTCGGCCTCGTAAAACTGCCAAAGGGGGTGAAGTACAACGGCGACACCTGCGAAACCGAAGTGGCCCTCGTCCTCATCGGCGGCAACTTCCGCGCGAGCGGCGAAGGCTGGTCCTTCGAGGTCACGGACGGCCGTGCCTCGCCTTTCACGGGCAAACCCCACTGCCTCTACCTCCCGCGCCGCACCGCCTACGCAATTGAGGCAATCACGGACGTCGAACTCGCCTACAACGGCTCCCCCGCGACGCGCGACACCGCGCGCCCGACTCTGATCCGCCCCGAGGACACGCGCCACATCGACCTCGGCAAGGACAACTGGCACCGCACCTCCGAGATCATCATCGACGAAAAATTCGACTCCGAGCACTTCTACATCGGCGAGGGCATGATCCCCTCCGGCAACTGGTCGGGCTATCCCCCGCACAGGCACGACGTGAACAATCCCCCGGCCGAACTCGACATGGAGGAGACATACTTCTATCTCTTCGACCCGCCGCAGGGCTTCGGTTTCCAGAGCGTCTACCAGCCCGACGGCTCCATCAACGAGGCCTACCGCGTCCAGGACCACGACACAGTCGCCATCGCCGCCGGATACCATCCCCTCGTCGGCGCCCCCGGCTACTCCATGTATTATTTGTGGACGATGGCCGGCGAGCAGGGCCGCGGCCTCATCTCGTCCAAGGACCCCGTCCACGCTTCCATCGTTTAATCGTTTAATCGTTTGTTCGTTTATTCGTTTGTTCGCAGAGCAATCGGATTTGAACCAGGAACCAAGAACTAAGAACTAGGAACCAGGAACTAGGAACCAGGAACAAGGAACCAAGAACCAAGAACCAGGAACCAAGAACTGAGAGGAGATACCATGGCACTTAACATCGTGACTAAAATCGACGACCGCGTGAAGATATCGCACGTGCTCGTCAGCGTGTCGGACAAGACCGGCCTCGACACCTTCATCCCCGCCCTCGTCGCGCAGAACCCGGACGTGATGATCTATTCCACCGGCGGCACCTACAAGGCGATCGCGGAGATTCTCGGCGAGAATGCCTCCAAGAATCTCACGGCCGTCTCCGACTACACCGGTCAGCCTGAGATGCAAGGCGGCCTCGTCAAGACGCTCGACTTCAAGATCTACCTTGGACTCCTCTCCGAGAAGTACAATGACGCCCACCAGGCCGACCTCGCCCGCACGTCCGCCGTGGCCATCGACATGGTCGTCGTCAATCTCTACCCCTTCCGGCAGACGATAGCCAAGGAAGGCGTCACCCCGGAGGAGGCCCGCACGAACATTGACATCGGCGGCCCGTGCATGGTTCGCGCCTCCGCCAAGAACTACCTGCGCGTCGCGTCCGTGACCGATCCCGCCGACTACGCCGCCATCATCGACGAGCTCAAGGCCAACGGCGGCACGCTCGGCATCGACACCCGTTTCCGCCTCATGCGTAAGGCCTTCCGCCACACCGCGACCTACGACGACAGCATCGCCGCCTTCTTCGCGGGGACGGCGCCCGAGAAGGTCCGCGCGACCTACGAATTCCAGGACAATTAGCACATGCTAGACCTCCACGTCCATTCAAGCTATTCCGACGGCAGTGAAACGCCCGAGACCCTCGTCGCACTGGCGAAGGCCGCGCACGTTCGCGCCCTCGCGCTCACAGACCATGACAACGCCTTTGGCGTCCCCGAGTTCCTCGCGGCCTGCTGCGACGGGGAGCTCCTCGGCATCGGCGGCGTGGAGGTGAGCGCGAATGTCGATTCGGGCACACTCCACATCCTCGGCCTCGGCATCGACGCCGGGAACGAGGACCTGCGGGACGCGCTGAACGAAGTGCTTGAAGGACGCGAGGAGCGCAACATGCGCATTGTCGAGAAGCTCCAGGACCTCGGCTTCAACATCACGTACGACGAGGTGCTGGAGGTGGCAGGGGAGGATGTGGTCGGGCGCCCGCACTTCGCGCAGGTCATGGTCGCGCGCGGCTGGGTGGACAGCGTTGAAGAGGCCTTCGCGCGCTATCTGGAGAAAGGGCAGCCGGCATACGTCGACCGCTTCCGCTTCCAGCCGGAAGAGGCGATCGCCAAAATTCGCGGAGCGGGAGGCGTGCCGGTGATGGCGCATCCAATGTCCGTCACAGAGGACTTCGCCGAGCTTCGCGAGGTCGTGGCGAAACTCACGGACGCCGGGCTGCGCGGCATCGAAGCCTACTACAACGGCCACTCGCCGGAGACTACCTTGGAATGCCTTCGCCTCGCCAAGCGCCATGGACTGCTGGTGACCGGCGGCAGCGATTTCCACGGGGAGTCGGTGAAGCCCGGCATTCGCATTGGAATCGGCAACGGCTCGCTATTCGTGCCGGACCGTCTGCTTGAGCCGCTCCTCGCCGAAATCAATCCCAAGGGATGCTACATCCCAAATAAGAAGAAGGAGGTGCTCAATGAATAGCCCCTCTGAGTTGTCATTTCAAAAGGAAAACTGGGTCGCGACGCTCACCGACCTCGTCAGACGCACCTCCACGCGCCTGCCGGACGATGTTCTCGCAGCCCTTCGCAAAGGCGCGGAAACGGCCGAAATGCCCCGCGCCGCGACAATTCTGTCCACAATCTGCCAGAACGCGGATCTTGCGGCACGCAACGCGACCCCCATGTGCCAGGACACAGGCACGCTCACCTTCTGGGTCGAGCACCCGGCCGGCGTAAGCCAGCGCCGCATCGCCGCGGCCATACGAGAGGCCGTTGCCGCATCAACGCATGGCGGCTTCCTCAGGCAGAACACCATCCTTCCCGTTGACGGCCGGTCCGTCCCCGAAAACGTCGCGGACGGCGCCCCGTCCATCCATTTCGAGGAGGTCGACGACGGTCCCGTCCGCGTGAGCCTCCTTCTCAAGGGCGGCGGATGCGAGAACATGAGCTGCCAGTACAGCCTGCCCGACGCCTCGCTTTCCGCCGGACGCGACCTCGCAGGCGTCCGCGCATGCGTCCTCCACGCCGTCTGGCGCGCACAGGGCATGGGCTGCGCGCCGGGTGTGCTGGGAGTCTGCATCGGCGGCGACCGCGCCGAGGGCTATGTTCGCGCCAAGCGGCAGCTTCTCCGCCCGCTAGACGACGAATCTTCCGACGCTCTTCTCGCCGGCCTCGAACGCACCATTCTCAAGGAGGCGAACACTCTCGGCATCGGCCCAATGGGACTTGGCGGCAACACGACTCTCCTTGGCGTGAAAATCGCCGGGGCTTCGCGTCTGCCGGCCTCGTTCTTCGTCACCATCGCCTACTCGTGCTGGGCGTGTCGCCGGCAAAGCGTCGAAATAGACCCTGCGACTGGTCTCGCAATCACGGAAAGCGAGGTGCGCCATGACTAGCCGCCCACGCTTCGTAAACGCCACGGTGCGCACGTCGGCCGCATTCGAGCTGCGCTCCCCCTTCCGCGAGGCCGACGTCCGCCAGCTCCCGCTAGGAGCCACCGTTTCCATTTCCGGCACGATCTACACGGGCCGCGACCGCCTTCACAAATATCTCGCCGAAGGCGGCGAAACGCCTGCGGACCTCCATGACGGCGCAATCTTCCATTGCGGCCCCGTGGTCGTCCGCGACGCCTCGCAGCCCGCAGGCTGGCGCATCATCGCCGCCGGCCCCACGACTTCCTGCCGCGAAGACCCCTACATGCCGAAGATCATCGCCGAAAACGGCGTCCGCGTCATTCTCGGCAAGGGCGGCATGGGGCCGGAGATCCAGACCGCGTGCCGCGAGCATGGCTGCGTCTACATCCAGGTCGTCGGCGGTGCCGCAGCATGGCTCGCCAAGTGCGTCAAGCGCGTCGAGGACGTGTGGTTCTACGACGAATTCGGCGCGACCGAGGCGATGTGGAAGCTGACAGTCGAAGGGCTGACCGGCATCGTCGCGATCGACGCGAATGGCGAAAGCATCTTCTCCGGCGTCGAGCAGCTCTCCAAGGCGCGACTCAACGCCCTCCTCGGCTCGCCTCTCGTCATCGAGGGCGGTCCCGACGGCGCCCCGGCTCTCAAATACGAGCCGCCACATGCCTCGGCAGGCGCGCCGCCTCCGCTCCGCATCGTCTTCATGGGTTCCGCCGATGTCTCCTGCAGGGTTCTCCGTGCCCTCCACAGGACGCCGGGCTTCGTGATCCAGGGCGTCGTCACGCAACCTGACCGTCCAAGCGGGCGCAACCGCCGTCTCCAGCCCTGCGAGGCCAAGACCGCCGCGCTCGCCCTCGGCCTTCCAGTCATCACGCCGGAAAAGGTCAACGCGCCCGAAGTGCGGACGCAGCTGGCCGACTGGCGTCCCGACGTCATCGTCGTCGTGGCCTACGGGCAGTTCCTCGGCGCAAAGATTCTCTCGCTTCCGCCCCTCGGCTGCCTGAACGTCCACCTCTCGCTGCTGCCGCGCCACCGCGGCGCGGCCCCGGTGCACCGCTGCATCAATGCGGGCGACACCGTCTCCGGCGTCACCATCATGCGCATGGACCACGGCATGGACAGCGGCGACATCCTCATGCAGGAGTCGGAGCCGATCCACGCCGACGACACGGCCGGCACCCTGCACGAGCGCCTTTCCGAGCTTGGCGCCTCCCTCATCGTCTCATGTCTTCCCAAATGGCGCGCAGGACTCATCACGCCCCGCGCGCAGAAACCGGAGGACGTCACCTTCGCGAACAAGCTCACCAAGGAGGAGGCGAAGCTCGACTGGTGCGACGAAACGGCCGTCGATCTCGCCCGCCATGTCCGCGCCTTCAATCCGTGGCCGGCCTGCTACACTTTCTTCGAGTACACCCGCAACGGACGCACCGTCACGGAGCGTCTCAAGGTTCTCCGCGCCCGCGCCGAGGATTTCGCAGAGGGCGCCACGCGAACGCCTGCCGGAACCGTGGCGGACATTTCCCCCGAAGGACCCGCCATCGCCACGAACGGCGGCATGCTCCGTCTCCTCGAGGTGCAACGCCCAGGCGGACGCGCCATCTCGGGCGGCGACTTCCTCCGCGGCTGTCCTGTGCGCGTGATGCAGAACTTCGACGCCCCCGACCCGGACGCGCACGATGATTGAGAAGACCGAGGGCATCGTCCTCCGCTCCCGGCCCTTCTCGCGGACGTCGCGGATGGTCACATGGCTCACGCCCGACTTCGGGCGCGTGACAACTGTCATCAAGGGCGCCTGCCGACCCAAGAGTTTCTTCCTCGGGCAGACCGACCTCGGCTACCGCTGCGAACTCCTCTTCTACCGCCGCGAACACGCCGGCGCGCACATCGCCAGGGAAGTCTTTCCGCTCGACTGCCGCGAGGCTCTGCGCGGCAACTGGCGCGCCTCCGTCGCCGCAAGCTACGTCTGCTGGCTTCTCTCGCAGGTGACTGAGCCGATGCTAGCCTCCGCCGAGCTCTACGGACTCCTCGACGGGGTTCTCAAGACCATTTCAGACGCGCCTCGCGAGGCGCGTCTGGAAAACATTCTCGTCGACTTCGAATTCCTCCTCCTCGACCTTCTCGGCGTCTCGCCGAACTTCAGTTATTGCCAGGACTGCACCTTCGGCCCGGACAAGCGCAAATCCTGCCGCTTCCTTCTTTCCGACGGACGACTCGGCTGCATCCACGCCCTCTCTATCCACCACGAAAGCGCCGACTCCGTCGCCCTCACCACCTCCCTTGTCTACGCCCTGGCCAAGGCCCAAGCCGCAGCGCGGCTTGGGTCGGATGCCGTCGGCGAGGCAGCGGGTTCGGCGGCTCAGCCGCCGAACCCGCGACTCGCCATCGGCATTCGACGCTTCCTCGGCCTCTTCATCAGCCACCATCTCGACGTGCCCATGCACCCCCGCGCCACCGCCTACGCCTGGCTCGACTGGGACCGGTACGACAAGGAACTTGTCAGTTCCTTGTCGGTTCCTGGTTCCTAGTTCCTGGTTCCTAGTTCTCAGTTCCTAGTTCCTAGTTCTTGGTTCTCCACTTACCACTTTCCACTTAGCACTCGTCACTCGTCACTCGTCACTGAAAATGCGCATTCTTTGGATTCTTAATGGCTGCGGACTCGAAGGCGGCAGCATAACGGGCGGCCCGGTCCGCTTCCATGAGATTTCGCGTCGCTGGCAGGGGCGCGACTGCGAGCAGCTGCTCATGACAACCCGCGGCGGCGAGACGATGCTTCGCGGCATGGGATGCTCTTTGGACTCCGTCCGCGTTCCGGCCTCTCTACTGCTGAGAAGCGAGCCAGTTCGCGCCTTTCGCCTCTGGTCTTATGCCGTTACCTCAGCACTATGGAAATCAAAGGCCAAGCGCTTCGCCGCGTTTCTCAAAGATGGCGAATCTGTCGCGATAACCGTAAGCGACTATTTCTGCGACATCATTCCCGCTTTGCGCCTGAAGCGGCGCACCGGCTGCCACTGGATCGCGTGGATACACCACCGCGAAACGCCGCCGGCATTTCGTCCGGGCAACAAGCTTGTCAACACGCTGACATACAGGATGCAGGAATGGAGCTTGCGGAAAATCGCGAAGTACGCCGACTCGGCCTGGATCTACGACACCGACGCAGGAGACCTTGTCCGCGAGCGTCTGCTCTCATTTGGCATGGAGCCCTCTCGAATACGGATCATGAAGTGCGGCGTGAACGTGTCGGAGATAGAGGCCGCGCCGGAACCGCAGAAGAAGTCTTTCGACGCGGCCATGATCGGTGTGCGCCCGAACAAGGGGATGTACGACATAGTGCCAGTCTGGGAGCGTGTGGCAGCGCTGCGTCCCGGCACCACGCTTAGGCTGATGGGCGGCATGAGCGGAGAGGGCGCCGTGCTAGAGGAGATCAAGGAAAGGGGCCTTGGCGAGGTGATATCGGTCTTTCGACCGGAGGGTGGGTTTCTGCCGGCTTCCGACTACTACGCCCAGATAAAGACCGCGCGGCTGCTCTTTGCGCCGAGCCACGAGGAAGGGTGGGGGATGGCGATCTGCGAGGCAATGGCCGCCGGTGTGCCGGTGGTCGGCTACGACTTGCCGGTCTACCACCGCATCTACGGCAACGCCTTCCTCAAAGTACGCTGCTTCGAAGCGGATGACTTCGCCCGCAAGATCGTGCGCCTTCTCGACGACCAATCGCTCCTCGACGATTTCCGCCGCCGCGGCCTTGCCTGCGCAGCCTCCTACGGCTGGGACGCCATCGCGTCGGCGGACTGGGCTGCGCTCGCGCTCGATGGCCGATAGCCGCTGGTTATGGTAAAATGAAATCATGAATACTGGTGACAATATAGAACAAAATAAGGAAATAGCATCTCCGGCTACCGAGGCGATAGAAGGGAATGATGCTTCTGTCGAGCCAGGGAATCCAACTGAGCCAGCTGCGCCGAAGGATGTGGAAAACGTTCGCCCCAGATCCCGGTGGCGGCGGGTTGTGACGCGTATCGTCATTTTGGTGCTTGTTGTCGCCGCATTCTGGTGGCTGGTGAAGACGTTTCCATCAGGGTGGGGGCCTCGTCTGGCGGTTGCCGTGGCCAGCCATTACCTGCCTCACGGCGAAGGCTATGATAATGAAATCACGGTTGAGCGCATATCCCTTCACCGGGTGAAGGTCGGGAAGGTGAGGCTCGGCGGAATGCCGACGGCCCCGTCCTTTGATTCCGCCGAAATCCGCTACAAGCTGTCCGGCCTCATGCGCAAGCGAATTGAAGGCGCCAAGGTGTCGGGCTTCACAATTTCGCCCGAATACAAGGTTCCGAACTTCACAATGGCATCCAAGGCGTTCGCCGGCGAAAAAGTCGTCAACCCCGATCCTCTTCAGGGGTGGACAATCGGCGCCGTCGAGGGCGACACCGGCGTCATCGACTTCTCCCCGCTCCTCGCGCCGCAGGTGCGCTCCATTTTCCCGTCGGCGGCCACTCGCCTCCAGATACGCGTGGAGCATGGGGCGACAGGCTATTCTGGCCGCATTGACGGCGATTTCTGGGGCGGCGCCCTCGCGGGGAGGCTCGACTACGTTCCTGAAACACGAAGCGGAAGCATTGCCGTCTCATTGATGCCGCGTTTTGCTCCCCCAAAAGCCATACAGCCGGGGGATCTTACTGCGAAAATGGCATTCAACATCACCTCTGACGGCGGATACGGCGTAGTGGCCAAGGGGAGCATTGCCTGTTCCGACGGTTCTGTCGAAGCGGATGTGCGTGCCGATGTCGCTCCGGCGGGGATTGACATCGCTGCCGAGGTTTCGCGTCGTGAATTGAACGAGCGGACGCCGCTCCTGGCCTCGCTTCTCAGTGTCGCCGAGGTGCCGCCCTCGATCACGGACATCGCCTTCTCCGCCGCCGCCCAGGGCGCTTTCAGACTTGGCGTGACAAACTCCCTGCCTCAGTGGACGCTTGAAACCAGACTTCGCGATGGCGCCGCCTCCATGAAGTCCGGCGGGATTCCGATGTCTTTGAGCGGGGCGTCGGGCATTCTGGTCATGAAGGGCATCGGTCCTCATTTCGACATTATGCCTATGCCGTTTTCCTTTACGAACGCCGCCATCGCCACGGTCTCCCTCGACGCCGGACGGGCCATCATGCTGGCTGACCAGGAAAGCCTTGTCATATCCGAGGGGAGCGTGGGGTTCTGCGGCGGTTTCATCCGCCTCTACGCCCTCTACCTCAGTTTCAAGCGTCTCAGCACGGGTTTCACCGTCTTCGTTGACGGCGTGGAGGTCGAGAAGTTCCTCACGATGTTCCCGGAACTCGAGGGCACGACGGCGACGGGCCGCCTCTATGGCCGCATTCCTCTCTACATCTTCCAGAACGGCTCCGAGATTCGCCTTCGCGACTCCTTCCTCTACACGCCGCCGGGCGATGTCGGAAAGATTTGCGTTGGCGACGCCGCGCGCGTCGAGGAGCTGCTTGTCTCCGGTGGATTGCCCAGGGCTGTCGCCGCCGAACTCGGCAAGGCGCTCCGCAACCTTGACTACGATGTCCTCCGCTTTGACCTGCAGCAGCCTAGGGGGGGAGGGGACGGCAAACTAATCATTCGTCTTAGGGGCAAGTCGCGCGAAGGCAAGACCATCACGCCCGTCGATGTCAACATCTCCCTCAACGGCGCCCTTGAAAAAGTCCTGAACTACTCCCTGAAGGCCGTAAAGCTGAAGGGAAAGTGAAACGAAAAAGAGTGTATTCCACGCCGAAAACCGCTAAAATAATAATCCAATATTTGGGCGGTCCTATCGTTATTTATTGTGACACACCCAAAGGAAGGTAAAGGAACCATGAACAAGGAAATCTACTTTTACATCGCTGTTGCCGCGGTCGTCGCCGCCAATACTGGCTGCCTCTCCGTCAAGACGGAGCATGAGGTCAAGCCCATACAGATTACTATGGACGTGAACCTCAAACTCGACAAGGCCCTCGAACAGGAACTTGAGAACGAGAAAAAGGCACCGTCCAAGATCTTTGAGCAACTCAAGGCGATGTACGCCCGCGGCGTAGTCGGCATGGACAACCGCGGCTACACCGTCATACGCGGCGACGTCTCGGACGATGAGCGCGACCTCGTCGAGGATATGAACGCCAAGCGCCGCGTCAAGATCGGCGAGCTGGCGGAGTCGAACGGCAAGAAGCGCGCGGAAGTCGAGAAGGCCTACGCCGAGAAGGTGCGCGACAACTACCTTAACGCCGGCGAGTGGTACCAGGACGACGCCGGCAAGTGGCTTCAGAAGAAGTAGCGCATGGCTGGCGAGACCTTTATCGGCAAAATGCTCCTGCGGACGGGGATGCTCTCCGAGCCGCAGGTCGAGAAGATTCTTGAAAAGGCCCCCGAGACCGAGGGCGGCATCCCTGGCGCGGCCGTGACTTACGCGGGCGTCAGCGAGGAGGCCTTCCTACGCAAAGTGGCCGAAATGCTGGGCATGCCTTTCTTCGCCCTAGCCGACATCACCCCCGACAAGGACGCCATCGCCCATCTGCCCTCAAACGCCGTCTACCAGTACAACGTCGCCCCCGTGGCGATTGACGGTTCCGTCCTCACAGTCGTCACCTCGGACCCCTTCAACACCGCTATGGCTGACGGCCTCCGACTCGCCGTGGATGTGCCACTCCGTCTCGCCGTCGCAACGCGCGAGGACATCGCGAAGGCCGCCAAGAAGTCATACGGCTTCGCGGCCGACACGATCGACCAGTTGATGGCCAACGGCGAGATCACCGCCGACCTCGACACGGATTTCTCCAAGACCGACCTCAGCGAACTGGGACAGGAGGCCTCGATCGTCCGGTTCGTGAACCAGGTCATCGCCGAAGCCGACAGACAGGGCGCGACGGACATCCACTTCGAGCCGATGGAGGACGAGCTCCGCATCCGCTACCGCATCGACGGAATGCTCCACAAGGTCGAGATGCCGCCGCAGCTGAACCGACTGCAGGCCGCCATCACCTCACGCCTCAAGGTCATGGCCAACCTCGACATCGCCGAGAAGCGTCTTCCCATGGACGGCCGCATCGGCATCCGCGTCAATGGCGAGGATATCGACATCCGTGTCTCCACAATGCCGACGGCCTATGGCGAGAGCATCAGCCTCCGCCTTCTCCAGAAGAGCGGCAGCATGGTCAAGCTCGGCGACCTCGGCATGCAGCCCGACGACCAGACGCTCATCGAGAAGCTCATCCACCGTCCGAACGGCATCATCCTCGTCACAGGCCCCACGGGATCCGGCAAGTCCACATCGCTCTACGCCTTCCTGCATGAAATCAACCGCATGGACGTGCGAATCCTGACGGCCGAGGACCCAATCGAATACGAGATGCCGGGAATCAACCAGGTTGCCGTCCGCAGCGACATCGGCCTCACATTCGCCCGCATCTTGCGCTCCTTCCTCCGCCAGGACCCCGACATCTGCATGGTCGGCGAAATTCGCGACGCCGAGACCGCCGAAATCGCCATCAACGCCTCGCTCACCGGCCACCTCGTGCTGAGCACCCTCCACACGAACGATTCGGCCGGCGCCTTCGCGCGACTCATCGACATGGGCGTCGAGCCCTTCCTCGTGGCCTCCGCCGTATCGGGCGTTCTCGCCCAACGCCTCATTCGCCGCCTCTGCACGCACTGCCGCCGCGAGGACACCCTGACCGAGCGCCAGCATCAGCTTTTCAAACTTCCGGACATCCTCGCCCCTGGCACGACAATCTACGAGCCCGCCGGCTGTGAGCGCTGCAGCAACACCGGCTACAGGGGGCGCGGCGGCATATTCGAGCTTCTGCATGTCACGGACGCCATCGAATCGATGATCATCGGACGCAAATCCTCCGCGGAGATTCGCCGCAAGGCGATGGAGCAGGGAATGCACACCCTCCGCGAAGATGGTTGGCGCAGCGTCAAGATCGGCCGCACAACCCTTTCCGAGGTGTTGCGCGTGACTGAGGACAGCGAAGACTGAGGTTCCATCGGGGTAGGGGACGATGGCAACATTTACGTACACAGCAATAGACAGGACGGGCAAGCGCACCGAGGGCACGCTTGACGCGGCGGACAAGCGCGCCGCGCAAGTGCTCCTGGAGAAGTCAGGGCGCATCCCCGTGTCCATCAAGGAGGGCGCGGCGCCCAAGGTGGCCGCGTCCGGGACGAAATGGTGGCAGCTTGCGGCCAGCACCTCCACGAAGATGTCGCAGCGCGAGGTCCTCCTCTTCACCGAGGAGCTTGCGGACCTCCTTTCCGCTGGCATGACGCTCGGCAACGCCCTCAACTCGCTCGCCGGCGACCCCTCCACGCCGTCGGGCCGCGTCGCCGCCGACTTGCGCGACCGCATCATCCGCGGCGAGTCGCTTTCCGACGCCGTCCGCGCCCATCCGGAGTCTTTCCCGCCGCTCTACGGCAACATGGTCCGCGCGGGCGAGGCCAGCGGCGCCCTGGCCGAAGTGCTCCAGCGCCTCATCGAGCACTTCGAGCGCATCGGCTCGATGCGCAGCAAGATCATCCAGGCGCTGACATACCCGGTGATTGTCCTGCTCCTCGGCATCGCCACCGTCATCTTCGCGATGATCAAGGTCATTCCGCAGTTCATGTCCGTCTTCACCAACATGAAGATCGCCCTGCCGCCGACGACGCAGTTCCTCGTCGATTCAAGCGCCTTCGTCCAGAAGTACGGTCTTCCCCTCCTGGGCGTGGTCATCCTTCTGGGCGTTGTCATCTCGCGCGTGGCGAAGACGCCGGAGGGAAGGCGTTTCTTCGACATGCTCAAACTGAAGACCCCGATTATCAAGGGGGTCGTCGCGAACGGCATCTTCGCGGCGTTCGCGCGGACGCTCCAGACGCTTCTCGCCAACGGCGTCACGGCACTCAACGCCTTGAAGATCACCGAGGAAACGGTCGGCAACGTCGTCATCGCCGAAGAGCTGAAACATGTCCGCGAGCGCGTCACGGACGGCACGACGATTTCCGGCCCGCTCGCAGCCGGCGGCGTCTTCCCGAAGATGATGACGGACCTCCTCGCCATTGGCGAGCAGACGGGCGACATGCCCGCCGCCCTGGGCCACATCGGCCGCCGCTACGAGAGTGAGCTTGACCGCAACATCAAGGTCCTGACCGCCGCGATCGAGCCGATGCTCATCGTCCTCGTCGCCGGCGTCGTCGGCTTCATCGCGATCTCCATCCTCTCCGCCGTCTTCAAGGTCACCAGCGGCCTCGGAGGCGCGTAGCGATGCCCGCTACGCGCAAAACCGACGAAGGACAGCGGCGCGGGTACGGATTCGGGACCTTCGCCGGAGTCTTTACACCGAGCATCCTCACGATTATCGGCGTGGTCATGTACCTGCGCTTCGGCTGGGTGCTGGGCAACGTCGGCCTCGCCAAGACGCTCGTCATTGTGACCCTCTCAAGCACGATCACGTTCCTGACTGGCCTCTCCATCTCCGCGCTTGCGACGAACATGCGCATGGAGGGCGGCGGTGCGTACTACATGCTTTCGCGCTCACTCGGCCTTGAATCCGGGGCGGCCCTTGGAATTCCCCTTGCGCTCGCGCAGGCGATCGGCGTCTCCTTCTACATCTCCGGCTTTGCCGAGGCGCTCGTCGAGGGTGTCCCGATGCTCTCGGGTGTCGATCCGCGCTACATCGGGCTTGGCACACTGCTCGTCATAACCGTGGTGGCGTCCAGATCCGCCGACATCGCGATGAAGGCGCAGTACTTCATTATGGGGGCGATAGCCCTCTCCCTGGTAGTCTTCTTCCTGGGCGGAACGCCGGCGAACCTCGCAGCCCCGGAGGTGGGAGCCATCCCGGCGAATCTCGGCTTCTGGACGGTCCTCGCCGTCTTCTTCCCCGCCGTGACCGGCATCCTCTCGGGCGTCGGAATGTCGGGAGACCTGAAGAACCCGAGCCGTTCGATTCCGCTCGGCACACTCGCCGCGATCCTCACTGGCTACGCAATCTACATGGCGGTGCCGATCGTGCTTCACGCCTTTGTCAGCGACCCGTCAATCCTGAAGACGGACTCGATGATACTGAAGAAGTGCGCCGTGATCCAGTGGCCCGTCATGATCGGCATCCTTGCGGCCACCATCTCAAGCGCCATAGGTAGCATTCTGGCGGCGCCACGCGTCGTGCAGGCCCTTGCCAACGACGGTGTCGTCCCGCGCAAAATCGGTCGTGGCTACGGCAGGAAGAATGATCCGATCTTTGCCACGGTCATCGCCTTCGTGATAGCGGGAACGGGAATATGGCTTGGCGACATCAACGCCATCGCCCCCGTCCTCACGATGTTCAACCTCACGACCTACGCGCTCCTCAACCTCTGCGCCGGCCTTGAGGAGATGATGGGCAATCCCTCGTGGCGGCCGACCTTCCGCGTCCGCTCGTTCTTCGCCTTTGCGGGCTTCTTCGGCTGCGTCGGGATGATGTTCATGATCAGCCCCGGCTGGACCTTCATCGCCATTGCCTTTGAAATCGTCGTCTACTGGCTGATGAAGCGCAGGGCCGTCCGCGCCCGCTGGGGCGACATGCGTCTCGGTCTGCTGATGTTCGGCGCGCGCTTCGTGATCCGCAAGCTCGCCGAGCGCCCCGGCGACGGGCGGAACTGGCGTCCTATCCTCCTCGTCTTCGCGGGGTCGCCAAAGAAGCGCTGGCATTTGCTTGAAATGGCGGCCGCGATTTCGCAGAACAAGAGCCTTCTGACAGTGGCCTCCGTCATTCCCGAGGAGAGCTGGACCGCCGAGCGCGCCGAGAGCCTCCGCCTTGCGACACGCTCCTATCTTGTCGAAAGGGGAATCGAGGCGCAGGTGCGCATCCAGCCCGGAGAAACGAGTTGGAGCGGGATGAGGGAACTTGTGCGTTCCTACGGTTGGGGGCCGATCGTGCCAAACACCATCCTTCTCGGCCCGCCGACGGGTGACGGCACCCCTTCGGCCTATGGTTCGCTGGTCAGGCTGCTTGCTAGCCGCAAGCGCAACATCGTCGTCGTCGCGGACAATTCCGACGCCGAATCGCCCCCGGCGCGCGAACGCACCATCGACATCTGGTGGCGCGGCAAGCAGGCGAACGCGCCCTTCATGCTCGCGCTGGCCTTCCTGCTTATGCGCGGTTCCGAATGGCGTGGCGCCAGGCTTCGCATCTGCAACGTCGCCGAGAGCGAGGAACGCATGGACGAATCGAAGCGTCTGCTTGAAGGCTTTCTCGCCGAAGCGCGCGTCAAGGCTGAAACAGTTGTCCTCCCGCCGCGGGCGTCGCTTAGCCCGATGTCGTTGATCCGCGACACCTCGGCCAAGAGCGACCTCGTCCTGATGGGCCTCCGTCGCGCTGCCGAGGGCGAGACCGACGAGGCCTACGGCGAATATGTGCGAAATAGCTTCGCCGCGACGGCATCACTGCCTCTCGTCGCATTCGCCCTCGCCTCCGAGGATGTCGACTTCAAGTCCATTTTCGCATAGAGCGCCCCCAGATCTTTCATTTTTTCTTGCATGGCGTTCGATACTTGTGATACGATTTGCCTAACTGTGACATAATCCGCAATGCAAGGAGACCGCACCATGAGCAAGACATTGAGCCTGACATCCATGGCCATCGCCCTGGCCATTCCCGCGTTCGCAACGACATACTATGTCAATGACGCAACCGGAAATGATGGCAACAGCGGCACCGCCCCGGACGCCGCCCTCAAGACCATTGCGAAGGGCGTCGAGAAAGCGACGACGGACGGCGACGTCATCGAGGTGGCCGCCGGAACCTACACGATCTCATCGCAGATAACCGTCGCGAAAGCGATCACAATCCGAGGGCAGGACCCCGACCTTACAACAATCGACGCCCAGGACGCGTGCCGTATTTTCAATGTGACGGCTGCGGCGACAATCGAGTCGCTCAGGCTCTACCGTGGCAAGGGTGGTGTCGGACAAGGCGGAGCGGGAGCCTGCCTGACAGCCGGAGGAACGCTCTGCGCCTGCGTTGTCGATTCGTGCCTCTCCCCCGGCAGCGGCGGCGCGCCTTCCGGTACGGCCGTCAGTCTTTCCGGCGGATCAATCGCCGAAAACTGCGTGATACGCAATACCAGGGCCAGCATAAACGGAGGAATAAAGGGCGCAGGCGTCTACATCGACAACGGCATACTTCGTGACTCGATTGTCACTGGCTCGCACAGGACTGGATACGCCGATGGCATAGATGTCGGTGCCGTCTACCTCAACAAGGGTACCGTCGAGCGTTGCACAATAGCCGGGAACACCCTCGCGACGGCAGCCGGCCTCTACGTGAACAACGCGACGACCTGCATTGTCCGCGACACGATTATCTGGGGCAATGTGACGACCAAGGACTCTTCGCGGCTGCGCCCCAACATGAACGCCGTTGGCGCGAAATGCGTTTTGGAGAACGTCTGCACATCCGGCAATGTCGGCACGGGCGGCGTCGACGCCAACCCCTGCTTCGTTGACGCCGCCAACGGTGACTTCTCGCTCATGCCCGGTTCGCCCTGCATCGGCGCGGGCACGAACGGCCGCGACATTGGCTGCATCCAGTACGACTCCTCTGTCGACGCGCTCGGCATCAAGACCTCGGCCTACCGTGGTCGCGACTCCCTAACCGTGACGGCCACACTCTCAGCCTCCGGCGCCTACTCGCTTACAGGTGCGACGGTGACTTGGGATGAACTCGCCGAGACGGGGCCGACAATTACGCACACCTTCGGCCCCGGCACACATTCGCTCACCGCAAACGTCACGTTCGCCGACAGCAGCACGGCCAGCGTCACGCTCCCGAACGCCATCCGGGTCACGACCGGCATAGCCTACATCGACGACGACAGCGCGAACCCCGTTCCACCCTACGCGACTCCGGAAACGGCCGCGCGTACATTCACCGACGCCTTCGCCTACCTCGACGACACAAATGTCGTCGCATACGTCGCCGAGGGCTCATACGACTTCACCAGCGCCGATAGCCAGATAATCCTGCTCGACGGAAGCCGGTGCATCGCAACCGGCGCACGGGATTCGACTATTTTTCGCAAGACGGCCTCGTCGCGCTTCTTCTACCTGTACGGCCAGAACATAGAAGTATCGGGATTCCTGATGGACGGTCGCGACTTCACGGCCGGTGGCGTCGCCGGAGCCATCTATATGTCAGGTGGGGCAATCGTGAGCAACTGTTTCGTTCGCAACTGCAAGAGCAGCACCAACTTGAACGGCGGAGGCATCTACGCAGTCGGCGGCAACATCACGCACTGCATCGTCACGAACTGCATGGGCTACTCATACGCTTCCGGAGCGGGTATATACCTTTCGAACGGGGCGATTCTGTCCGACTCGGTAGTCGCCGAATGCGGCAACAAAGGCAAGCGGACAACAGCCAACAACAAGGGCGGAGGCGTCTACCTCACGGGGACCGATACGAAGGCCGTGAACTGCACGATTGTCAACAACACGGCTTGCTCCGGCGGCGGCGTCTACATCGACGGCAACGGACCATTCGTGGCCAACTGCATCATCCAGGGCAACGACGAAGGCGGCACCGCGTCAACTGGCAGCCCCGATTGGTATGGCACCGCGTCGCGGTTCACCAACTGCTGCGCCCTCGTGGCGGCCAACGGCACTTGCCAGACTGTCTCCTCCTCTCCGGTTAGAGCCGACTTCTCCATCGATCCATCGGCAGGCGCGGTCTGCATCAACCACGGCGACAACACCTACGTGGTCTCGTCATTCGACCTCTTCGGCAACCCGCGCATCGTGAACGGCGCAGTTGATATCGGAGCGGTCGAGTATGCGTCGGTTGAAGTCGTCCCCGGCTTCCAG
>JAEEGL016779381.1_pt1 | contig 21703 bp, 8 predicted proteins | sample 9134231 | NCBI WGS metagenome assembly JAEEGL01 (sample SAMN16246548, study PRJNA631951) | gut metagenome | biome: gut microbiome; feature: rumen; material: fiber-attached | host: Bos | place: Iran: Karaj | collected 2018-10
CCCAATACCGTCACCGGAGCCTTCATGGCTGAGAAAGCAGGATTGGAGATTCGTCACGCCTTCCTTGACCTCGACCTCCTCGATCAGAGGCACGAAATTCTGGAACTGATTACTCACCGGCGGCGCGTAGTCCATGCTTGCCGGGCCGACGCCGTCTGTCGGCCAGACCGTCAGCTTCATCCCGCGCGACCCGTCATACAGCAGTGCGTCGCTGTTCAGGTCCCAGGAGCAGCCGCCGCTTGTCCCAGTGAGGTGGATTTCAACGAGCGCCTTTGCCGGGGCGGTGAGCGCAGGCAGCAGTGTCACCGCCAGGATGAATGCGAGAAGGAAACTGAGTATGCGTCTCGATTTCATGGAAAGACCTCCTTCAAGGTGATCTGCGCCGGATGGAAGTCCTGCTCCCCTCCGGAGCGGCGAAGCGTCCCCCGGGGTGTCTGCCCACGGAGGATTCAGTATATACTAATTCTCCTTTATAAGCGTATCATAAAACCCGGGGAAAAGCAATGCCCGCGGGTGCGCGGCGCCAATAAGAACCGTCCCTATTGTTTCCGATCCTTTTAGGAAAAATGCCCGCCCCGGATATGTTCCGGAGCGGGCATTTGTTTGACACAACTATTCGATTATCCTACCGTCATGGTGACGGTATTCGTTTTGGCGGTGTTGCCGTGGGCGTCGGTGATCACGCAGTACATACGTCGCCCGGAGTTGGCTGTCGTCAGCGTGGCGGAGTAGGTCGCCGTCTTGTTGCCGGACTTCGTGAAGCTGGCGGCGCCGGGATTGGCGAAGTACCACTGGTAAGTCAAACCTTCGCCAACCGCTGTGACCGTGGCGGTGGCGGTGCTGCCCGCCGCACCGACATAGTTCTTGGGTTGGGTGGTGATAGATAACGAGGCTGTCATAGTAACTGTGTCTGTGGTGACAGAGTTGCCGTAGGCGTCCGTGATGACGCAGTAGAGTCGTCGTCCGGAGTTGGCAGCTGTAAGTGTTGCGGAGTAAGTCGCCGTCTTGCTGCCCGACTTCGTGAAGCCGGTAGCGCCGGGGTTGGCGAAGTACCACTGATAGATGAGGCCTTCACCCGTGGCCACGACGGTGGCGGTGGCGGTGCTGCCTACCGCGCCTACGTAGTTTTTCGGTTGGGTGGCGATGCTGACGGGGTTCGCCGCAACGGACATGGTGACGGTGTTTGTGGTGACGCTGTTGCCGTAAGCGTCCTTGATCACACAGTAGAGTCGCCGTCCGGAGTTAGCTTCCGTGAGCGTGGCGGAGTAGGTGGCCGTTTTGCTGCCCGATTTTGTGAAGCCGGTAGCGCCGGGGTTGGCGAAGTACCACTGATAGGTGAGACCCTCACCCGTGGCCACGACGGTGGCGGTGGCGGTGCTGCCTACCGCGCCCACGTAGTTTTTCGGTTGGGTGGCGATGCTGACGGGGTTCGCTGCAATGGACATGGTGACGGTGTTTGTTTTAGCGGTATTGCCATAAGCGTCCGTGATGACGCAGTACATACGCCGTCCGGAGTTGGCTTCCGTGAGCGTGGCGGAGTAGGTGGCCGTTTTGCTGCCCGATTTTGTGAAGCCGGCGGCACCGGGATTTGCAAAGTACCACTGATAGGTGAGGCCCTCACCCGTGGCTTTGACGGTAGCGGTAGCGGTGGAACCGATGGCGCCCACATAGTTCTTGGGCTGAGTAGTGATCGCCACTGCCGATCCGACGGACATGGTGATGGTATTCGTTCTGGCTGTATTGCCGTAAGTATCCGTGATCACGCAGTACATTCGCCGCCCGGAATTGGCCTCCGTCAGCTTGGCGCTGTAGGTGGCCGTTTTGCTGCCAGACTTTGTAAAGCTAGTAGCACCGGGATTGGCGAAGTACCACTGGTAAGTGAGACCCTCGCCTGTGGCTGTGACCGTGGCGGTTGCGGTGGAACCGACAGCGCCCACATAATTCTTCGGCTGCGTGGTGATCGTCGGGGGGGATGGCAGCGCCGGGAAGGTATAGGAGACCAGGATCTGGCCATAGCCCTGATCACTTACCGTCACGGTCTGTCCGTTCAGGGTGGCTGTGGTGCCGGACGTGAACATAAAACCGTCCCGTTCCGTCAGGTAGACGTCGACCCGGTATACATGCCCTGCCTGGAACACACCGTTTTCCGGGTCAAGCCAGGCGCCGTCGGTCACATCCCACCATTCGATGTCATTGCGGAAATATCCATAGTCGTTGCTTTCGGAGCCGTAATGCGCGCCGGCGGGGAACTCCGCCGTGTAGTCCGGCCGATTGCCCGCCGCGGGCGGATCCAACATAACGGAGACGGTGTTAATATCCGGCGTCACAGCCGGGAACTTATAAACGATCTCCAACTGGTTCCCGACCTTGCTTGCGTCTGCGGTCTCACCGTTCAGGGTGGCCGTGGTGCTGGTTGTGAAGGAATAACCGCGCCGCGGCGTCAGATAGACAAAGGCCCGGTACACATGCCCTGGCTGGAATACGTCGTTTTCCGGGTCCAAAGTGCCCTCGACCACGTCCAGCCATTCGATGTCGTTGCGGAAATCATCTTCGTTGTAGGGCTCGGAGTAGTAGGGATCACCGGAGTAGATCACCGCCGTATAGTCCGGATGCGCGCCTGCCGCGGGCGCATCCAGTGAGACGACGGCCGAGGAAATAGGCGTATCCGGCGCCTCGAAGGTGTAACGGACCCTGAGCTGTCCTTCCTGAACATATGTCTCTGCGGTCTCGCCGTTCAGGGTGGCCGCGGTGCTGTTTGAGAAGTTATAGCCGATCTGCGCTGTCAGCAAGGCGGTGACCCTGTACCGGTGTCCGCTTTGGATCACGCCGCTTTCCTTATCGACCGTTGTGAGCGTAGTCAGATCGTACCAATGGATATCGTTGAGGTAGATGCCGCTGTTGTTGGCGGCGGAATAATAGTGCGCGCCGGAGGGGAAAACCGCCGTGTAATCCGGGCGCTCGCCGACGGTGGGTCTGTCCAGCGTGACGGCGACGGAGGGGATGGTGCTCACCGTCACTGCCGGGAAGGTGTAGACGACCCGGAGCGTGTCATTCTGCATGAGCGTGTCTGCGGTCCGGCCGTTGACCGTGGCCGTGGTGCTCTCTGTGAATGTGTAGTGATCATCCACGTCCAGACGGATGACGACCCGATACTCATGTCCCTCCACAAATTTGCCGATCGACGGATCCAAATTGACGCCCGTGGTCATGTCCGTCCAGTAGATGTTGTTTATGACCGCACCGCCGTCGTCGTATGTGTCGGAGTAATAGGGCGCGCCGGCGGGGAACTCCGCCGTGTAGTCCGGTGTTCTGCCGATGACGGGCGGGTCCAGGGTGATGGCGGCATAGGTGACGTCGGAATGCATCGTCGGGAAATCGTAAAAGATCACGAACACCCTGCCGTCGGAGGACATACTCCCTGTCGCAGCCCGGCCATTCACCGTGGCCGTGGCGTCGGCCGTGAACGCATGACCTTCCTGCGCTGTCAGGGTGATATAGGCTGTGTACTGACGACCCGCCTGGAACGAGCCGAACGGGCCATTGTACGCCGGATCAAGCCATTGATTGTCGGTCTCGTTCTTCCAGGCGATGCCATTGCGGTACTCTCCGCTGCTGTATGGGGTGGAATAGTAGGGCGCGCCGGAGGGGAACGCCGCCTCGTAGTCCGGTGTTCCGCCGATGACGGGCGGGTCCAGGGTGACAGCGGCCGAGGAAATGCCCATCTCCGGGAAGGAATAAGTGACCTGGATATATCCGGAAGACTTCACAGACACGGTCGCGGACGCGCCGTTGATCGTGGCGGTGACGTCGTCTGTGAAGAAATACCCGTCCTGCGCCGTCAGGAAGACCGATACCCGGTACCGGTGCCTGGCCTGGAATACGCCGCTGACCTTGTTGACCGGGGAATTTGACAGCTCATCTATCCAGATGACGTCATTGCGGAGATCATCGTCGTTGTTTGCATCGGAGTAGTACTGCGCGCCGGCGGGGAACTCCGCCGTGTAGTCCGGATGCTCGCCGAAGACAGGCGGGTCCAGGGTGATGGCTGCCGAGGATATGCTGCCCGACGTCGGGAAGGTGTAAGTGAGCTTGAGGTGGCGGTGTCCGGTCACCAGAACCGCCTCTGCGGATGCATCGTTGATCGCGGCCGTGACGCTCTCTGTGAACGCATAGCCGGCACCTGTCGTCAGGTTGACCTCGACCTGGTATCGGTGTCCGCTCCGAAATACGCCGCTGTCCTTATTGACCGGGGTGTTTGTGGTCAGATCCGTCCAGAGGATACCATTGCAGTAATCGCCGTTGTCGTTGTCGATGTAGTAGTAGTGATCAGTGATGGGATAGCTCAGCATGTAATCCGGACGCACGCCCACCGTGGGCGGATCCAGCGCGACGGAGACCGAGGAGATCATCGTATCCGTCGTGGGAAAGGTGTATGTGACATGGAGTATGTCCCCGTACCAGGAACTCCGGATGGCCGTACTTTCGGGCTCGCCGTTCACCATGGCTATGGTGCTGTCCGTGAACGAATAACCGGGCTGCGCCGACAGGTTGACCTCGACCATGTACTGGTGTCCCGCCTGAAATACGCCGCTGTCCTGATTGACCGTGGTGTTTGTAGTCAGATCCCTCCAGATGATGTAATTGCGGTAACCGTCGTCGTTCAATGCATGTTTATAGGGGGCGCCATCCGGGAACTCCGCCTCGTAGTCCGGATGCTCACCGGGCACGGGTGGGTCCAGCGTGATGGAAGCGGTGGAAATGGTGGGTTCCCAAAGCGCCGGGAAGAGGAATGTGACCCGGAGCTGGCCTGCGATCGTCACAAAGGTTTCTGCTTCCTCCAGGTTCAGTTTGGCAGTCGTTCCTTTGGTGAATTGAAATCCCGCTTGCGGCGTCAGATAGATGTACACCTTATAGCTGTGTCCGACCTGGAATTCACTGTTCAGTGGGTCCATCCATTCACGCTCGGTCACATCGATCCAGCGGATATCATTGAGGTAACCGTCGCTGTTGTTTGCGTCGGAGTAGTAGGGGACGTCATTCAGGAACGACGCTTCGCAGTCCGGATGCTCACCGGGCACGGGATAACTCAGATAAACGTAGACAGAAGCAATGTTCGGGTCCAGCTCCGGGAAGATGTAAGTGACCTCGAGCTGGCCGTTGAGTATACTCACAGCTGCGGTCTCGCCGTTCACCGTGGCTGTGCTGTTTCTCGTGAATGTATAACCCTCCTGCGGCGTCAGATAGATGACGACCTTGTACCGGTGTCCGGCCTGGAAAACGCTGCTCGCCGGATACACGAATGTGCCGTCGGTGTCATCGCTCCAGTAAATATCATTGCGGAAAGTGTCGCCGTTATTGGTGACGGAGTAGTACTGCGCGCCGGAAGGGAATTCCGCCGTATAGTCCGGCGACGCGCCGATGGCGGGCGCGTCCAGTGTAATTGAGACGGCGGGGATCGAGGTCGCCGCCATCGCCGTCATGGGCAGCAGCCCCAGCAGCATTACGAGCGCCAGTGTAAAACACCAAACTATTTTACGCCTCATAAGGAAATACCATCCTTTCGCGATATTTGCCGTTGCCGGAAAAACAAAAGGGAACTTTCATAAGAACATACAATAAACCAGTATTACTATACGCCTCCGGAAAAGCTCCCGCTACCCTCAAAGGTAGGTATCGGATGACGAAGCCCGCTCCGGGTATGCCTGGAGCGGGCTTCCGTTGGTTGTTTAGTTGTTTATCCGACGGACATGGTGACGGTGTTTGTGGTGACGGTATTGCCGCTGGCATCCGTGATCACACAGTAGATCCGTCGTCCAGAGTTGGTAGCCGTGAGCGTCGCGCTGTAAGTGGCTGTCTTGCTGCCGGACTTTGTAAAGCTGGTTGCGCCGGGATTGGCGAAGTACCACTGGTAGCTGAGGCCTTCGCCAACCGCCGTGACCGTGGCGGTGGCGGTGCTGCCGACTGCTCCCACATAGTTCTTCGGCTGGGTGGTGATGGACAGGGAAGCCGTCATGGTGACGGTGTTTGTGGTGACAGAGTTGCCGTAGGCGTCCGTGATTACGCAGTAGAGTCGCCGTCCGGAGTTGGCCGCAGTCAGCGTTGCAGAGTAGGTCGCCGTCTTGCTGCCCGACTTCGTGAAGCTGGTCGCGCCGGGATTTGCGAAGTACCACTGGTAGGTGAGGCCTTCGCCCGACGCCTTGACAGTGGCGGTAGCGGTGCTGCCCACCGCGCCCACGTAGTTCTTGGGCTGGGTGGTGATGCTGACGGGATTTGCCGCAACGGACATGGTGACAGTATTCGTCGTGACGCTGTTGCCGTAAGCGTCCTTGATCACACAGTAGAGCCGCCGTCCGGAGTTGTCCGCCGTCAGAGTTGCGCTGTAAGTTGCTGTCTTGCTGCCGGACTTGGTGAAGCTGGTCGCGCCGGGATTGGCGAAGTACCATTGATAGGTGAGGCCTTCGCCCGTGGCCTTGACGGTGGCGGTGGCAGTGGAGCCGATGGCACCCACGTAGTTCTTGGGCTGGGTGGTGATGCTGAGGGGATTGGCGGCAGTCATCGTTACGGTATCCGTCGTGACGGTGTTGCCGTAGGCGTCCGTGATCACACAGTAGAGCCGCCGCCCGGAGTTGGCTGCTGTCAGGGTAGCAGAATAGGTCGCCGTTTTGCTGCCCGACTTCGTAAAGCTCGTCGCGCCCGGATTGGCAAAGTACCACTGATAGCTGAGCCCCTCACCCGTCGCCACGACCGTGGCGGTGGCGGTGCTGCCCACCGCACCCACGTAGTTCTTCGGCTGGGTGGTGATGGATACCGGTGTCCCGGCCGCCATGGTAACGGTATTGGTGGTGACGGAGTTACCGTATTGATCCTTCACCACACAATAGACTCTGCGGCCGGAGTTGGTTTCTGTCAGGGTTGCGGAATAAGTGGCGGTCTTATTTCCGGACTTGGTGAAGCTGGTGGCGCCGGGATTGGCGAAGTACCACTGATAGCTGAGGCCGTCGCCCTGGACCGAGACGGAAATAGTAGCGGTACTGCCCACCGGGCCATTGTAATTCTTCGGCTGCTTCAGGATCTCCAGATCCTGGATGGTGAATATCTGGAAGTTTGATTCTACTGTCACAGCCCCGGCATTCATAGTAGCAAACACCAGCTTGCCGCCTTTTCCGGCTGTATCCGCTCCGAAGCTGTATTCCGTATCCATATAGATAAAATCTGCATAGTCTTTATGAGGGATAATGATAACACTGTTCTGATTTGAAGGAATCTCGTACATCACATATTGTTCGTCGGAAGAATCCCCCATAACATATGTATATGTATATCCAACTACTGTGGCTGCATCCTCAGGCATATAAAGCGCGTGGCTGACGTCAAAATCTCCTACAACATCGAAATAGGTCTCGCAATCAAGCAGTCCGATACTGTCTATTGAACCGGGGAAGGTCTGAGCAGGCGTCTGACGAACATTCCCTGATGCATCCTGATAGAAGTACGTTTCCCGATCAGGGAAATTGTTGTCATAGGCATAGATCCTGTCCTGCCCATCTACATTCTCATAACGAAGGAAATTGACGGCATGACCATAATAACCCCAGAAGAAGATGATCTGAAGGACACCGCTTTCATCATAAGCGTGATCTTTCACATAATCTACCGTCTCCTGCCAGTCAGCATCCATATTTCTCCAGCCGTTTGTCCAAAAACACGCACCGGCAACGATCGACCTGGTTACATAGCTGCCCTGGATATCCTGATAATAACAGATCGGAGCTCTAACAGTTGAAGTATCGCTAAAGCTGTACAACGGCGTATTTGCATTTCCACCGATCTTGCTGATATCCAGCAGGCCGAGATGATATAATGCACTGGTCATTGACATGCCGAAACAATGTCCGTTGGCATGCCAGTCACTGTAATTCTCAAAGGAATACGTTTCGTCACCCATGTTGTAGGGATCCGTCCAGTGCGCATACAGGGTCGTGTTTCCGCTGATGGTCGAAGTCGCGCTGACTTGCGTTCCGCCGGTGGCGGAGGTAAACCACCCCGCGAAAGCATAGCCGCTGCGGGTGGGCACTGCGAGGTCGCCTGCCTTCGGGTTTGTCCACTGGGCATAGAGCGTCACGTCGGCGTTGGCGGTGTAGCCGGCGCCGGAGGCATAAGAAGTCCCGCTGCCGTTTTTACTGGTATTCCAGTTTTTGAACGCGCAGGAAACGCTTTTGCTTGCGGGGGTCACGCTGCCGCCGTTGGCGTTGTATTGGATAACATAACTCTTCGTGGGCTTGAGGCTGCTCAGCGTCAGTGCAACGTTTTCTTCCTTCGTCTGGGGCGATGGCGTGCCCGTCCCTCCGTTGGCGTCATAGGTCACCGTATAGGTTTGCTTGAGCGTCCAGTGCGCATACAGCGTCTGGTTCGCCGTCAGATTCACAATTGTGTCTGCGGTGATCTGCGTCCCGCCGGAAGCGGAAGTGAACCAGCCGGTGAAGGCGTAGTTTGTCCGGGTAGCCGTGGGAAGCTCGCCGTAGGGCTCCCCGTTGGTAACGGTTTTGCTCGTGGGTGTCACCGTTCCGCTATTTGCGTTGAAGGTGACTGTAAACGAATCCGAACTCGACAGGAAATGGATCGTCGCACCGGTCAGATAGTCATTTTCATTGCCGATCGCGATCGCTTCCCACTCCGCCCGGGAGCCGCCGAAATAAACGTCTGTCAGCATGCTGCATCCGTAAAATGCAGCATCACCGATGCCGGTAACGGAATTGGGAATGGTCACGCTGGTCAAGCTCCAGCAGCTGCTAAAAGCATCGTGGTCTATGGTCGTCACGCCGTCCGGGATCGTCACGCTCGTTATGTTATGGCAAGAGCACAGCGCCCACGGTCCGATCCGGGTCACGCCGGAGGGGATTGTAACGTTCAAGGCTTTCCCCCCGGGATACTGGAGCAGCGTTTTCCCATCCTTGGAGAACATGATCCCGTCCACGCTGGAGTAATAAGGATTGTTCCCGTCCACGACGATCGCCAGCAGCCTGTCGTTTGCCGCAAAGGCTTCTCTCTCGATGTCCGTTACGCTGGCTGGGATCGTTACGCTCGTCAGGTTATCACAGTGGTAAAACGCCCAGGTTCCAATGCTCGTGACCCGGCTTGGGATCGAAATGCTTGTCAGGCCTCTGCAGTAATAAAATGCGTAGTCGCCGATGGAGGTGACGGCGCTGGGGATCGTTATGCTCGTCAGGCTGCTGCAATAACCGAATGTATAATTGCCGATGCTCGTGACACCGCCGGGGATCGTCACGCCGGTCAGGTTGCAGCAGTTATAGAACGCACCGTCGCCGATGCTCGTTACACCGCTGGGGATCGTCACGCTGTTCAGGCTTTGGCAATTGAAGAAAGCCCAGCTGCCGATAGAGGTGACGGAGCTGGGGATCGTCACGCTGGTAATACTGCTGCATTCGTAGAAAGCATAGTCCGCGATGCCGGTAACAGGTTCCTCACGAATGTACGAAGGGATCGTTACCGTGGATCCACTGCCCTTGTAAGCAGAGATCGAAGCCTCGTAGCGGGCGTTCTCCGAGGAATAAGCCACGCTGTAATTATAATCCGCGGTGTAGTGAAGCGACGCCCGGGTCAAGGGGAGGTTGCCGTCGGCGATGCTGAGATTGTTCCACTGCGACAGCGTCCCGCCGTAGGAAACGCCGGTCAGTGGGCAAGAGGCAAACGCATTCTCACCGATACTCGTTACGCTATCGGGGATCGTCACGCTTTCCAGTTGATTACAGCCTGAGAACATGCCTCTGCTGACGCTCGACATTCCCTGCGGCAAGTTCACGCTTGTCAGAATGCTGTAGCCAGTGATGCAATAGAAAGCATATACACCGAATTCGGTATTTCCGCTTCGGATGGTTAGATTGACCAGACTCTCGCAATCACCAAAAGCAGAGTTACCAACGTGTGTTACGCTTGCCGGAATCGTTATGTTTGTTAGACCGCAATGTTCAAATGCAGAATCGCCAATAGATGTGACGGAACTGGGGATGGTCGCACTCGACAGCGCAATGCATCCATAGAAGGTATAGTCGTCGATAAAGGTAATGGATTCGGGGATGGTCACGTTTGTCAAAGTGCGGCAACTATAGAATGCATATCGCCCAATAGAGGTAACAGAATCGGGAATCGTCACGCTGGTGAGTCCATCACAGCTACCGAACGCACTATATCCAATAGAGGTAACAGAATCGGGAATCGTCACGCTGGTGAGTCCCTTGCAGTTATCGAATGCATTATCCCCAATAGAGGACACAAAAGAAGGTATGGAATAACCGCCTTGTTTTCCTCCGGGATATTTGATCAGCGTGGATTTGTTTTTATTGAACAGAACGCCATTCAGGCTGCTGTAGTTGGGGTTTACGGAGTCGACATTGATCTGCGTCAGGCTGTTGCAATATGAGAATGCCCTGGCGCCGATGGAAGTGACTGAGCTGGGAATCGTCACACTGGTGAGCCCGCTGCAGCCGTAAAATGCAAAATTCTTGATTTCAATAACAGCGTCGGGAATCGTTACGCTGGTAAGTCCCTCACAGCTGTCGAACGTCCTATACTCAATACAGGTAACAGAATCGGGAATCGTCACGCTGGTGAGCCCGCTGCATTCGGAAAATGCATATTCATCGATTTCAACAACAGAGTCTGGAATCGTCACACTGGTGAGCCCGCTGCAGCCTCTGAACGCGCCGCTTCCGATGCGGGTGACGGAGGAGGGAATGGTGTAGCTGCCCTGTTTCCTCTGCGGGCACCGTTCCAGAGAGGTTTTATCCTTGTTGAAAAGGACGCCGTTCAGGCTGCTGTAATATGCGTTTCCGGAATCGACGTTGATCTGCGTCAGGCGGCTGCATCCGTTGAACGCCGAACTGAAGATATAACCGACGGAATAAGGGATGGACACGCTTGTGAGATTGCTACAGTACCCAAATGAATAAGCATCAATGGTCGTGACGGAGTCGGGGATCGAAACGCTGATCAGATTGCCGCAACCAATGAATGCATCGTCACCGATCGTGGTGACCCCAAATTCGATCTCCACATAGGTTATACTTCCCCGCTGGGAATACCAGGGTACGGCGCTCTCATTACTGTAATCTGCCATTTCTCCGCTGCCGGAGATTGTGAGCGTACCGTCGTTTTCCAGGATCCAGACCACGTTATTTCCCTGTGCCCCGCAGGTCCCGCTGGCAATGAGCTCCGCAGCGGACGCGCCGCCGGGCAGGAGGACCAGGAGGAGGATCAGCGCCAGAGCCAGGGAGGCAATTCGTTTCGTCTTTTTCATTCTTACCACCTTATTATCATCAATTTTCATAACTGTAATTATAACAATTCTGCTCTTTATTGTCAATCCTTTGCGAAAAAGTGCCCGCCTCGGATATGTTCCGGAGCGGGCACTTGTCTGACCTAACTATTCGATTATTCCACCGTCATGGTGACGGTGTTCGTTTTTGCGGTATTGCCGAAGGCGTCTGTGATCACGCAGTACATGCGCCGCCCGGAGTTGGCCTCCGTCAGCGTGGCGGAGTAGGTCGCCGTTTTGCTGCCGGACTTGGTGAAGCTGGTTTCGCCGGGATTGGCAAAGTACCACTGGTAGGTGAGGCTCTCGCCCGAAGCCTTGACGGTAGCAGTAGCAGTGCTGCCTGCTGCACCTACATAATTCTTCGGCTGGGTGGTGATCGTGATGGTAGAAGTCGTCGCCGTCATGGTGACGGTATTCGTTTTGGCGGTATTGCCGTAAGCGTCGGTGATGACGCAGTACATGCGCCGGCCGGAATTGGCGGCCGTCAGCGTGGCGGAGTAGGTCGCCGTTTTGCTGCCGGACTTGGTGAAGCCGGTGGCGCCGGGATTGGCGAAGTACCACTGGTAGGTGAGACCCTCACCCGTGGCCTTGACGGTGGCGGTAGCGGTGGAGCCGACTGCGCCGACGTAGTTCTTGGGCTGTGTCTTGATCGTGATGACAGAAGCCCCCACCGTCATGGTGACGGTGTTCGATTTTGCGGTATTGCCGTAAGTGTCCGTAATCACGCAGTACATGCGCCGCCCGGAGTTGGCTTCCGTCAGCGTGGCAGAATAGGTGGCGGTCTTGTTGCCGGACTTCGTAAAGCTCGTTTCACCAGGATTGGCGAAGTACCACTGGTAGGTAAGACCGTCGCCTGAAGCCTTGACGGTAGCGGTAGCGGTGCTGCCTGCTGCACCTACATAATTCTTCGGCTGGGTGGTGATCGTGACGGGATCGGCAATCGACATAGTAACAGTCTTCGTGGTAACGGAGTTGCCGTAAGTATCTTTGACGACGCAGTACATGCGCCGCCCGGAATTGGCCTCCGTGAGCGTGGCGGAATAGGTGGCGGTCTTGTTCCCGGATTTGGTAAAGCTGGAGTCGCCGGGATTGGCAAAGTACCACTGATAGGTAAGACCGTCGCCCGAAGCCTTGACGGTGGCGGTGGCAGTGCTTCCGACAGCGCCGCCGTAGTTCTTCGGCTGAGTGGTGATTGTGACGGGCTCGGCAATCGACATAGTAACGGTCTTCGTGGTAACGGAGTTGCCATAAGTATCTTTGACGACGCAGTAGAGGCGCCGGCCGGAATTGGCCTCCGTCAGAGTGGCGGAATAGGTGGCGGTCTTGTTCCCGGATTTGGTAAAGCTGGAGTCACCGGGGTTGGCAAAGTACCACTGATAGGTAAGGCCGTCGCCCGAAGCCTTGACGGTAGCGGTGGCAGTGCTTCCGACAGCGCCGCCGTAGTTCTTCGGCTGGGTGGTGATCTTTACCGGCTGACCGTTAGGCGTGAGCTTAACATTATCAATCGCAAAGTAATCCCCCTCGGGATTCACGCTGTAGTCCTTGGTATACTGCCACTGAACGGTGTGATTCCCTGCATTTAACACAAAGCTGTATTCCGTCCAGTCATTCTGGAGCTCGCCTTCTTCAAATACTGTTTCTCCGTCCACAATGACACAGCACACATCATAGGAACTGCCTTCGCCCCAGGCTTTGTACTCAAAGGAGAGGGTACTTTCAACAGTAATGGTACAGGAGAGCGTCAGCGTCGAAGTAGTATTTGCTGCACCCCCGTTGCCGGACTGGACGTATTTGCGAGGCGCATTGTTTACGCAGAACCAGGGATAATCCCCGGTGCTGGTAAAGCTAAGGCTGCCGCCCTCGACATTGGCGGCGTCATTCAAGGTTCCCAAATCAACCAGCACGACCTCGTTGGAAATCAAACTGGAGCCCCCGCTGACTGAGATGACACAGCGATAGCTGTATGTTAGCCTCTCTGCCGTAATCGTTCCGGTAAGAGTATCGGTTTTGTTTCCGCTCAGACTGGATGCCTTCCAAGTCTTGCCGCCGTCGGTGGAGAACTGCCATTGATAACTGAGCCCCGATCCCCCTGCGGAAACGGAGAAGAAGAACGAGTCTCCCAGGGAGCCATAGAAGTTCTCCGGCTGCCGCGTAATGCTCGGATTCGACGGTTCGTCGTTTTTGGAATCGAAGAAGTCCACCTGATAAGCAAAGGGGACCGCTTGACCGTTTTTATCGCGGAGACCGTCAATGGAGACGGTATAGCATCCTTCATAGGACGTGATCCCGTCGGGCCGGAAAATAACGCAGTTGGAGACACCGTAACCACCGGTATCTACATTGAGATAGCGGCCGCTGGAAGCTGCTGTGTAAGAATCCGTACCGGAAAGGATCCATTGATACCCGTCGCTTTCCCGCCGGATCGTGACGGTCAGGTTGGCAAGCGTCGGCGTCTGGTATTTCTGCGGATTCAGCGTTACGCTCCAAGCAGTGTCCTTGTCAAAGGCTGCCGTATCAGCGGGGAAATGACCGGAGGCAGGCCAGGCTATGAAATCATAATCGCCGCTGCTGCCGCTGGAGTCAAAGACCTTTTCTGCCGTATATCTGTAATACCCGGTGTTTGTCGTTGCATATCCGAAGCCGATCTTGCCCATGGCGGGATTCAGCTGCCAACGACGATGTCCCAACCGGGATACGTTGCCTCCGTCGCTGTCATCCATAAATCCATCGGGCGTTCGCAGCAAAACCAAGCCTGCATATATATTACTGCTGGAAGTGGCAGCCAAACCTCGCTCATAGAAATCATTCCCCATATCTTCAGGCTGGGCGGGATAATGAGAAAACTCAGAAGCAGCCAGCAGCACTGCGCCGTACTGCGCAGATTCACAAAGATCCTCGTCCAGTTCCACAGGGTTCAACCCGGCAATTTCCCGAAGGACATTGAGCCGATCCGTTGCCCTCTGAAGCAGCGGAGTGCTGACTATTCCCGCTGCGTAAGGAGCAGTGACGGAAGGTTCTTCAACGAAGATATTTGTAGGCATGGTCAATGAATCGGCGTTCAGCAAGGCCCGGATCTCCGCAGCCGAAAGCTTGGCACAGGTGCTGAGCCCACTGCTGTGTAAGCCGTTATCCGGAAGCGTTTCCAGCACCTGCTCCAATTCGGTATTATGAGGACCGGTGGAGACAAATCGAAGCGCACGATCTTCATTGAGCATTACGAGTCCCGGCAGATAGCTGAAATTGTCTTCGAGACCGCATTCCCGGATAATACTCCACATTTTGCTGGAGTTCTGACTATAGGTTGTGGAAACCAGGATGCCGGGGTATTCATTCGCAAATGCAGCGGCCGCAGCAGCGTCGGTTTCCTCAATGCACAGAAAAACAACGGACAGCTTTTTGCCGGCATTCATAGCCGATGCTGCAGCAGCGGTCATCATGTTACAATACATGCAGGTAGTCCGACCATAGATCAAGACAAGCCAGTTATCTGCAAAACCGCTCACGGATCGGCCCACACCATCCGTAGTGGTAAAGGAATAATCCCTTAGACTGTCCAATTCCCTGGGGTCGCTGTAGGATTGATAGCTGCCAAATTCATCTGTACCGGTCACCATGGACTGGATTTGCTCATCCATCATGCCGCCGATTCGAAATGCTTCCGGCGCTGTCAAGTCAACAGAGGCTTCCAACGCCCCATTGGACGACACCTCTGTTGCCAATGCAGCCCCAGCAGGCTCTAATGGCATAACTGCAAGCAGACATAGCAGCAGAACCAAGCTCATCAGCTTTTTCATCGATTTTCCCTCCGAAATAATGCCAAAGGCGGATACATTATATGTTTTTTGGAATTCTAACATCATAATTCTGAAACCGCAGCCAAGTTCACCTTTTGACCAAAACGATAGAAATGGTCTACTAGCAAAATAGCGTCTCAGAATTAGGATTCAATGGAAACAGGTAATTCTTTAGTGGAACAACTGCTAAAGACATAAAGCCGGATATACCGGAAAGAAACGAGGACCTTTTGGGAAGAATCTGTAATAGAGCGTAAAGAACTGCCCCGAATTCGTTTTTCGGATTCGGGGCAGAATAAGATTGCGATTACTTGTTCAGAGCCGCAATGATGTCGGGCAGCTGGGCGTCCACCTTGTCGTTGTCCAGCTGGCAGGTGCCGGCATTCTTGTGCCCGCCGCCGCCGTATTTCAGGCAGATGGCGCCGATGTCCGCGTCGGAACCCTTGTTGACGATGGATTTGCCGATCATCACGGAGGTGTTCTGCTTCTGGAAGCCCCAGGACACATGGATGGAGATCTGGGTCTCGGGGTAGAGGGCGTAGATCATGAAGCGGTTGCCCGCGTGGATGACCTCCTCCTCCCGCAGGTCCAGGACCACTACCTTGCCCTCCACCTTGGCGATGCGCCGCAGCTGGGCGACGAACTGCTCCGTCTCCGCGAAATACAGGTCCACCCGCTCCTTCACGTCCGGCAGCTCCAGCACCTCGTCGACGCTGTGCTTCCGGCAGTGGTCGATGAGGTCCATCATCAGGTTGTAGTTGGAGATGCGGAAGTGGTGGAAGCGGCCCAGGCCGGTGCGCGGGTCGGTGAGGAAGTGGAGCAGCACCCAGCGCTTGGGGTTCAGGATCTCGTCGATGGTGAAGTCGGCGCTGTCGCCCTTGTCCACCGCGGCCAGCAGCTCCTCGCTGATGCCGGGCATGGCGGCCTTGCCGCCGTAATAGTTATACAGCACCCGCGATGCGCTGCGGGCGTTCGGGTCGTTGATGAGCTTGCCGCTCACCTCCACGGCCTTCAGGCGCTCCTCCTCCGAGGCATGGTGGTCGAAGGCGATGCCCACTCTGGGATCGTAGGGGAGATTGGTGGTGATGTCGTTTTTGCTGAGTTCGATCTTGCCGTCCTGCACGTCCTTGGGGTGGACAAATTTGATCTCCTCAATGATGCCCAGCTCCTTGAGCATCATGGCGCAGGCCAGGCCGTCGAAGTCGCTTCTGGTCACAAGACGCATCTTCTGGTTTTCCATATGGTACCTCCCAAAAATGGTGTTGTTGTTTTGTTGTCAAATATTATAGCACAGGGGATTTCCTCTTTTCAATACGGCGGCAAAGTCTTTTTCACCCCTCGGATTCCTGTTGACAAGGGCTTGTGTGAAAAATAAAATAGAGAAAAACAAGCAAGCGAGGGAAAAGCATGGACGCAAAGGAATTCCACCGGCAGCTGGATGAGCTCTACGAGGCGGGGGACATCTCCGGCGCTTACCGCTTCCTCCACGAGCAGGAGGACACGGCCCTGCGGCGGGGGGATGCTGCCATGTCCCTGATGGTATCCAACGCCCTGATCGGCCATTGTCGGGAAAACTGCGTTTTTGAAGAGCTGGAGGGCCATTACCTGGAAGCCCTGCGCTGCCTGGACGCACTGGAACTGCGGGGGAGCATGGAGGAGGCAACGACGCTGCTGAATGCTGCCACCGGCTTCTGCGTCATGGGGAGGATCGAGGAATCGGAGGATCTGTTCCGAAGCGCGGAGGCTCTGTATCTGGCCCTGCTGCCCCCGGAAGACCTGACCCTGGCAGCGGTCTACAACAACCACGGTCTTCTCTACCGGGCGCGGAACGAGCGGGAAAAGGCTCTGGCCTCCTTCCGCAAAGCCCTGGGCATCCTGGAAGCCGGGAACGGCGCGCCGGACGAGCTGGCCTCCTCCCGGCTGAACCTGGCCTCCGTGTGTGACGACCTCAGCGAAGCGGAGCAGGCCGTAGCCCTGGCTGTGGCCTATTACGAGACCCCCGACGGGCAGACGGACATCCACCGCTTCACCGCCCTGGCTATGGAGGCGGAAATGGCCTTCCGCCGGGGAGACCATCACAGAGCGGGGGAACGTTTCGAGACCATCGCGGAGGCGTGGAAGAGCTATGGCGGCGCTGAACAGCGCCGGGGCGTGCTGCTGCGGAACGCCCAGTACTGCTATGAGAAAGCGGGGGACGAGGCAGCGAAGAAGCGGATCGAAGCCCTGCTGGCGGAGGTGGGGAAGTGAAGGGGCTGGAAATGGCCCGGCAGCTTTATGAGGAGACGGTGAGGCCGGCTCTGGCTGCGGAATTTCCCCTGCAGGAGGGGCGGATCGCCGTAGGTCTGGCCGGTCCCGGATCCGAGTGCTTTGGCTTCGACGACGAAATATCTCAGGACCATGATTTTACCCCCCGTCTCTGCCTCTGGATCACGGCGGAGGACGCCGCGGAATACGGGAACCGGCTGCAAAAGCTCTATGAGGAGCTGACGGCGCATCTCCCCGGTGTTTCCGCTCAGGCGCGTGACCGTTCCGGGGTCATCCCCATCCCGGAATTCTACCGCCGCTTTACCGGCTGCCCCGGCGCGCCGGAGGGCGCCATGTATTGGCTCCGGGTCGCGGACCACTATCTGGCTGCCGCCACCAACGGGGAGGTCTTTCGGGACGACCTGGGGGCCTTCACCGCCATCCGGCGGACCTTGCTGCGGGGCTATCCCATCGACGTGATGCGGAAAAAGCTGGCCGCCCGGCTCTTCACCATGGGCCAGGCGGGGCAGTACAACTATCCCCGCTGTGCCCGCCGGGAGGATACGGTAGCCATGACCCTGGCGCTGGACGAATTCCTGCGGGCGGCTTTCGAGGCCATCTACCTGCTCAATGGGGTCTACGCCCCCTTTTACAAATGGCTATATCGCGGCGCGGTGGAGCTGCCCCGTCTCCGCAGCACGGTGCAGGCCCTGCGGGAGCTGCTGCTGCGGCCCGCAGAGGAGCGGCAGGAGCGCATGGAAGCCATCTGCGCCGACGTTCAGGAGGAGCTTTGGCTCCGGGGCCTCAGCGGTTCGGAGGACGATTTCATGGTGAATCAGGCATTTTCCGTTGCCTCGGAGATCCGGGACCCGCAGTTGGCGGGGCTGGACATTTCCGTGGGATGACGGCTGCAGGAGGGATTACAGTGGATAAGGAAAAACTCATCGAAAGCATCGTCGCGCTGGAATGGCCCATGTTCCGGGAGGTCAACGGGGACACCAGGGCCGACTGTCAGGAGAATTACCCCATGTTCGTGAACATGCGCACCTCCCAGTTTTCCGCTTGGAACGAGGAGGCCCTTTCCGCCTACCGGGAGGATCTGCTGGCAGCGGAAGGGGAGCAGCACAACCTGCTGCGGGACAAGTATATCCACATGATGGCCAGCACGGAGCCGGAGGGATATCTCCACTTCCTGCCGGAGCTGCCCCCGGTGAGCGAGGAGAAGAAGGCTCTGGTGGAGGCCATCTGGCAGCTGATGCTACCCCAGACCATTGAGCTAAGGCGAAAGTATCCCAACGTGGGAAAGCTGGGGCGGCCTCTGCGCGCCGCGGATGAGCGCAACGGCTATGCCTCCGTGGAGACCTATGAGAAGGGCGAACTGATGACCTATGGGGAAAAGACCCTGCGGGCTCTGCTCAGCTGGATCCGGGCCCAGGCGGAGGCCGGGGTCTCTGTGGCGGCTCAGATCCAGGAAGCGGGCATCCTCAGCGTGGGCTATGCCTCCATGGAAGAGGCGGAAGAAGATGCCAAGCGTCAGCTGGGCGTGGAATAATGTAATACTAAGTCCGAATAGAACCCTTTCATTCGCAGCGGCATACTTCGTTGTCGTCCTTGACGGGCGACAGCCCGCCTGCGTCCGACGCCTCGTCCGACGCGATTTCTGCTTGCTGCTCGGCTGAAGCTTTCTATCAGGACTTAGTATAAGAAAAAAGCGGCAGAAGAATTGCTGCCTCCGGATTCATCCGGAGGCAGCAATTTTCATAGAGTGAACATGCGCAAGTCCCTTATATCAGCCCTCACCGATGGGCAGGTCGATGTAATCCGGGGTCTCAAAGATCTGCTCGTAGGTCGCGGTGTCGTAGCCCGTGAGGGAAAGTCCGACGGAATCCAGATACTCATTGCCGCTGTTCTGAAGGTCCTCGTCGGAGATGGAGAGGGCACAGATGGACATGGTGCCGGGATACATGGTCTTATAGGCCCAGGGCAGCACCTCGTAGCCGTTGACCAGCATGCTGGAGAAATCAATGTCCATGGTGCGGTCGCTGTTGTTTTCCACAACGAAGGTGAGGTCGTAGCTGGGGAAATACTCGCTGCGGGTGAGGCTGACGAACTTGACGGTAATCCCGCTGTCGGAGAAAATCTCCTCGCCGTCGATGGTCTTCAGCCAGTCCTTGTCGTAATCGGAGGTGCGGAGCTCGATGATGTCGCCGTCACAGATACGTTCAAATTCCTCGTCAACGACATAGAGCTTCAGCTCGATGTCACCGATGCAGTCCGTTCCCAGAATGTCCAGGGACGCATCATAGATAGAGAGATAGTCGTCGGCTTCGCTGCCGGGCTGCACCTCGGTGTAAAGCCAGGCGGAGGTGGCGTAGCCGTTGATGATGAAATAGTCACAGCCTACGTAGACAAGCTTGTCGCTGGTATTCTCCACATGCAGGTCCAGGTTGGGGGTGCCGTAATTGCTGCTGAAGCCGGTGGCGGTCACGGTGATGCCTTCCTGGTCCAGAAGTACGGTCTCGTCGAGTTCGGGCAGCGGGATGCTGCTCTCCCATTCATAGCCTTCGCCCCAATCGCCGCCTTCGCCCCAATCGGAAAAGCTGTTGATGAAATCCAGCCAATCCTGGTAGCTGACGGATTCATACACTTCGCCGGTCTCGGCGTCCTTCAGCTCTACCACACTCATGGGCTCAAAAGCGCCGCTGTAGGCCTGGTAATAAGCGCCGGAGATGGTCAGGGAGAGAGCGTAGAGGCCCTCGTTGCCGTCCTCCGCATTGCGGTCGATCTCAAAAACGAATTTGGAGTAGTCGTCGGTGTGGGTGATGCCCCGGAGGGAAGCAAGAGCTTCCTCGCCTTCAACCATCTCCTTCAGGGCTTCCTCGATGGCGTCGGACAGCTCCTTCAGCAGATTCTGATGGGCCTCTTCGGTCATGACGTAGACCACGCCGCCGTCCTCCTGAGGATAGACCTCCTCCGCGCCCATCTCGGCAGCCTGTTCGCGCAGCTCTTCCTCGGTCATGTCGCCCACAAAATCGTAGGAGAGGTAGAGATTGATGAGCCCTGTGCCGGGATCAGGCGCTTCGGTAGGCTTGGGCGCCTCGGTCGGCGCGGGTGCCTCGGTCGGAGCGGGCGCCTCAGTGGGCACAGGTGCTTCCGTAGGCGCGGGAGCCTGCGTGGGGGCTGCCGTAGGCGCGGGGGTGGGTGCGTCCTTGGTCTTTTCGCCGCAGGCTGCCAGGGACAGGATCAGCATCAGCGCCAGCAGAATAGCGATCGCTTTTTTCATTCTTTTACATACCTCTTTCTTTGAATGTCGCTTATGGATTTGCGTCTATAGGTTCGGCTGAGTTAAGCCAAAGCCTGCTCATATGGTCCGGGCCACTTCAAAAGCCTGGAACACCGCGTCCCGGATCTCGCCGGATTTAACGGCGTCTCCGATGATGTAGAAGCTGGTTTCGGGACATAGGTGGGCGAATCCCAGAGCCTCGGCCCGCCGGGGCTTCATGCCCACGGCCATGAGCACCGTGTCCGCCGGGATGGATTTCTCTTCCCCGGTCCTGCCGTTCTGGATGCGTACGCCCTCGTCGGTGATCTCGTAGAGCTTCCAGCCAAGAAGCCTTGTCACGTGGCCGGCCTCGCTGAGGGCCAGAAGGTCGGAGGAAGCGCCGGTGCGGAACAGATCCACCTGCTGGGCCACGTCCACCACCGTGACCTCTTTACCCTTCTGTGCTAGGCTGATGGAGGCCTCGGTACCCACGGAGGAAGCGCCCACGATGACGACACGCTGCCCACAGGGGACGAGGCCGTTCTCGGCGTCGGGGGCCCAATGGACAAATGGCTTGTCGGCGCCGGGGATCTTCGGCAGGATGGGGTCGGAGCCCAAGGCGGCGATCACCGCGTCGTAATGCTCCTCCGCCAGCTTTTCCGGCGTGGCCGCCGTGTTCAGCAGCACCCGCGCACCGCAGTTCGCGGCAAAGTCTTCCATGTACTTCAGGTAATCCCGGAGGTCGTTCTTGAAATCCGCCGCGACGCCGTCCCGCACATGGCCGCCCACTTGGGCGTTCTTTTCATAGAGCGTCACGTCGTGGCCCCGCTGCAGCAGCCATTTCATGGCCTCGATACCCGCCGGGCCGCCGCCGATGACGGCTACCTTCTTCTTTTCGGCGGCCTGGGGCAGCCTCCCCTCCGGGTATTCCTTAAACCGGCCCCACATGGGGTTCACGCTGCAGAGCTTGGCCGTGTGGGGGCTGGCCAGGCGGAAGCAGGAGCAGCGCAGGCAGGGCATATGCTGCCATTCCTTGCCCTCGGCGTATTTCCGGGGCATGTCGTAGTCCGC
>JAEEGL011814413.1_pt1 | contig 21702 bp, 19 predicted proteins | sample 9134231 | NCBI WGS metagenome assembly JAEEGL01 (sample SAMN16246548, study PRJNA631951) | gut metagenome | biome: gut microbiome; feature: rumen; material: fiber-attached | host: Bos | place: Iran: Karaj | collected 2018-10
ATAACGGAAGTAATTCTAACTTACCAAATATGTATTCATGGAAATATGATCGTTTATTTAACTACGAACCATTAGAGGATGCCCCTCGTGGTGAAATAGGTATTCCAAGAGTATTAAATATGTATGAAGAATATCCATTCTGGTTTACTTTATTCACTAAACTAGGATTTAGAGTAGTAATATCAGATCATTCTAATAGAAGAATCTATGAAAGTGGTATTGAATCAATGCCTTCTGAATCGGTTTGTTATCCAGCCAAATTAGTTCATGGTCACATAATGAACTTAATTAATAAAGGATTAAAGACAATCTTCTATCCATGTATTATGTATGAAGATAAAGAATTTAGTAATGCAGATAACTGCTATAACTGTCCAATCGTTCAAAGTTATAGTGAAGCTATAAAACTTAACGTTGAAGATTTAGAAGAGAAACATATTAAATACATGAATCCATTCTTACCTTTAACAAAAGACGGCTTATATAAAAGAATAATGGAATTACCTGAATTCAAAGAATATAAATTTACTAAAAAAGAATTAAAGAATGCTATTAATGAAGCCTTCACAGAACAAGCTAACTATAAAGAAGAAGTTAGAGCAAAAGGGGAAGAATTCATTAAGTATATAGATGAACATGATGAGAAAGCTATTGTTCTAGCTGGACGTCCTTATCACTTGGATAAAGAAGTAAATCATGGTATTGATACAATGATCAACTCTTTAGGTATTGCTGTACTATCAGAAGATTCTATTTGTCATTTAAGTGAGCTAGAATCTAACTTACGTGTTGTTAACCAATGGACTTATCATAATCGTGTTTATCACGCAGCTGATGTTGTATCAAGACACGATAATATGGAATTAGTTAACCTAAATTCATTTGGATGTGGACTAGATGCCATTGTTACAGATCAAACAGAAGAAATTTTAAAACGTAATAACAAACTATTTACTACAATAAAAATAGATGAAATAAATAATTTAGGCGCTGCTAAAATAAGAATTCGTTCTTTAATAGCATCTATGAATAAAAGAAACAATACTTCTACATATGAGCCATATGAATATCATAAGAATTATTTTAAGGAGTCTGAAAGAAATCATACTTTATTATTCCCAGATATGACACCAACTCATATGCCTTTATTAGGAGCTATGTTTAAAAGCGAAGGATATAATGCTGTATATTTAAATGAAACCAATGATCAAACCCTTGAAACGGGCTTAAAATACGTTAATAACGATGCTTGTTATCCTGCATTAATCGTAACAGGTCAATTAATTGCTGCTCTACAAAGTGGTAAATATGATTTAGATAATACAAGTGTTATTATTTCTCAAACTGGTGGAGGCTGTCGTGCTACTAACTATATTGGTTTAATAAGAAAAGCTCTAAAAGATGCTGGCTTAGAAAAAGTATCAGTTCTATCATTTAATTTCAATGGGTTAGAAAAAGAACAAGCTTTCCATATGAATTTAAGAATGACTAGAAGAGCACTACAAGCTGTAGTATATGGTGATTTATTAATTAAACTACACCTAGCTACAAGACCATATGAAGTACATAAAGGTTCTTCTCAAAAACTATATGATAAATGGCTTAAAACTTGTTGTGATGCCGTTATTAATGGTAGTCAAAAAGAATTTAAGAATAATATTCGTAAGATGATTAAGGAATATGAACAAGTAGAAGTTAAACTAACTAATCGTCCTAAAGTAGGTATCGTTGGTGAAATCCTAGTTAAATATCATTCATTTGCAAATGATCATTTAATTGAAAAACTTGAAGCCGAAGGAGCAGAAGTATTCCAACCAGATTTAATGGGCTTTGTTAAGTATTGCACTATCAACTCTATAATAAAAAGTAAATTATTAAAGAGTGGAATGTTCACTGCTTTAGTATATGATGCTGCTTTAAAATGGTTTAATTCTTTTGAAACAGAAGTTAATAAACAATTAAAGAATACTAGATATCGTAAACCATCTAATATTTATCATCTAGAAAAGAATGTTGATGGTATCTTATCTACTGGAAACCAAACTGGCGAAGGTTGGTTCTTAACTGCTGAAATGGTCGAACTAATTAAAGAAGGAATCGATAACATCGTTTGTGTTCAACCATTTGCTTGTTTACCAAATCACATAGTTGGTAAAGCAGTAATTAAAAAGATTAGATCTTTATATCCAGATGCTAACATCGTAGCAATTGATTACGACCCAGGAGCATCTCATACTAACCAAGTAAATAGAATTAAATTAATGCTTACTGTAGCTAAAGAAAACCTAAATAAAAAAGATGAATAATATTTGACAAAACATCTCCCGTGATTATAATAAATATCACTAAAAGGAGATGTTTTTATGTCAAATAAAACAGGAGCTAAAGTAGCTCAAAAGGGTGCTGCCTTCTTATTAGCATTTGCACTTGGATTAAATGCTGCTCCAATGATTGCTAGTGCTTCAGTACATCCAACAAACGTACAAGTAGTTGAAGATGAAAGTAAAATTAAAGATCAAAGAGAAAGAGATGTTAAAGCTGTTAGTAAATTTGTTGCTAATTTAGATCTAACAACAATAAGAAGAGCTATCGAATTATCTGATTTCTTAAATCCATATGATCCAGAAATGTATACTTATACAGATACAACTCCAGGAGAAGTATTAAATTTAGATATTAATGCAATGTATGGTAGTTATCAATCAGCATTATCAAATTCAGAACAAATGAATGGATTTATCAATGATGGCTTATATAATAAACCAGCATTAGATGCTGCTATTCAATTTAGTACAGGTAATGTAAGTAACGTAATTAAAGAAAAGATAGCATCATTATTCTATAACGAACTACAATTAGATGGTTTATTAGTAGTATCTGATTTATATGTAAAAAATGGAGAATTAATGATCGTTGCTCATACAGACAACGGAGCTAAAGTATATTCAATCAATGGTTATGCTATTCCTGGTATCTATGAAACAATTAGTGATTTAGATGTAAGATATAGAATGATTAAAAGAAACTTAAGAGGAGATTCAAATGAATATCCTAATGGTCTATCATTTAATGGTTTAGAAAGAAATACTGGTGAATCAGTATGGTTATCTATTGGAGACTCTGATATTAAAGATGTTATTAATAGAGGACTAGATATTGCTAGAGCATTATATACTGACCCAACATTATCTTTTGAATGTGATAATACAAACTGTGTACCTTTATCAGAAGAAGAACTAGAATTCTTAAGCAAAAAAGGTATTGATGTAAATTCATTACAAACATTTGATAAGACATATGTTTATATGACTACTGAATTAGATCAAACTTTAAATATGAGATAATTAATGATAAAATGAACTTATTAAGATAATAAGTTCTTTTTTATAGGAGGAAATATGAAATATAAAAGAGTATTAGTTAAATTAAGCGGCGAAGCCTTAGCTGGAAATAAAGGCACTGGAATTGATTTTGATAGAGTCCTAGAACTGTGTAGTGAAATTAAAACTATATCTGATTTAGGAGTTCAAGTTGCTATCGTTGTCGGTGGTGGTAACTTCTGGCGAGGAAGAAGCAATCAACAAATGGACCGTTGTACATCAGATTATATAGGTATGCTAGGTACAACAATGAATGCTTTAGCAATAGGTGATGCCTTCAAACAATTAGGTCGAGATGTTAGAGTTCAAACAGGTGTAGAAATGCGCCAAATAGCTGAATTCTACATTAAAGATAGAGCTATTAAACATTTAGAAAAAGGTAGAGTAGTAGTATTTGGTTGCGGAACTGGTTCACCATTCTTCTCAACTGATACTGCAGCAGCTCTAAGAGCTAATGAAATTAGTGCTGATGCACTTATAAAAGCTACTAATGTAGATGCAATCTATGATAAAGACCCTAGAAAACATGAAGATGCTAAAAAAATAGCTAAATTAACATATTTAGATGTCTTAAATAATCCAAACATTAACGTAATGGATTCTACAGCAACAACTCTATGTATGGATAATGAAATCCCAATAATTGTCTTTAATATCAATACACATGGTAATCTAAAAAGAGTAATTGAAGATAAAAAAATCGGAACAATCGTAAGTAATAATTAGAGCAAAATTTGTCAAAAAAACCCCTTTATAGTATCATTAGTACAGTTAAGAAGGGGGTTTTTTAACGTGAAAAAAGTAGTTAAAGTTGAGGATTTTTACTACAACGAAGAAGAAAAACAACAAAAAGAACCAAAAGTAAAAGCAGCAATTAAGAAAGCATTAAGAAACTTACTTATTACAGGTATTATAATGGGTTGTGCCGTTGGTGGACTAGCAATTTACAGAAATATAGCAGAAAAGAAAATGATTCAAGAAATGATCGAAGAATCTAAAGTAATTGGTAGAGTCCAAATAGGCAATAAAATGCTAGAAATTGCATCACCAGAATTAAGAGAAGGAAATAATGGCGAATTAAGTTGGCAACCTCCTACTGGTTTCATTAGAGATGAAACTGGTCTATGTTATAGAATTAAAACAATACCAAACATTGCTGAAACAAAACTAGATAAAGAGTATGTTGCTCCTGAAGGAATGATTCTAGTAGATGACAAAGCAGTGGATGTTATTGATCCAGATATAGAAGTAATTAATGGAGAAGAAGTAAGAACTTGTCCAGAAGGATATGAATTAGTTGGGGTTATCGGTGTTAAAATTGTAGATGCCATTGAAGTAGAACCAACATTAGGAAGATAAAATAAAAAGGGGATTTTGAAATGAAAAAGATATTAAAAACAGAAGAATTAAATGAAGATTATGACGAAAGAAAGAAAAACATTCTTACACTTCTTTGTATAGGAACATTAATATTTTCAAGTTCAGCTTATACAAAAGAATGTGTTTCAGAACAATACGAAAAGAGAATTAAAACAATCAAAGATCAATATGAACAACAACTTGAAGAAAACAAAGTAGAATTAAATACACCAAAAATATCAGTTTACGAAATGGAAGAAGGATTATTGCAAATATCAGAACCAGATATCTATGAAAAAGATGGAGTAAATTATTATGTAGCTCCAAGCGGTTTCTCTATGATAAATGGTATTTGTTATAGACTAGTTACTTGGGACAACAAAGAAGAACCAGTTACAACAGAAAATCTTATTACACCAGAAGGTTTTATACCATTAAATGATAAACTTATTAGTATAGTTAGACCTAAAGCAAGAGTTAAAGAAGGTAGAATTGTTTATTCTTTACCAGAAGGCTATAAAAAAGTAGGAAACTTTGGTGTTAAGGTTTTAGTAGTAGAAAAAACTGCAAACCTTGGAAGATAATTATTAATTATCTTTTTTTATGCAAAAAAATAATCTATATAGTACAATAGTAATAACAGAGGTGCATAAAATGAAAAAAGTAATGTTGACAGAAAAAGCTAATTTATCTGAAGAAGAGAAATCTAAATTAATAGTTAGATCCCTAAAAGCAATATATTTAGCAACCCTTATTGGCTTTGCTGGTTATGCTACTGTTGATTCAATTAATAGAATCAATGAGGCTAAAGAATATATCACAATCGAAGATTACGAACTAGCAGAAATAGTAGTTAATGAAAATATCACTTTAAAAATAGCAAAACCAGATACAATAGCAAAAGATGGTCAAGTAACCAAAATAGCACCTCCAGGATATATAATAGAAAATGGTCTATGTTACAAACTAGAAACTACAGGTGAAGTACCAGATGGATACATCCTAGCTGAAGATGGTAAAACATTAGTAAGAACGGATGCTTTTAAGATATCCCCAGAAGGTTATATACTAGTTGGAGATAAAGCTATCGCTGTAGCAGATCCTAAAAATAAAACAATTAATGGCTATAGATACTTTACTTTACCAAAAGGATTCTTTTTAGTAGGAGACATCGGTGTAAAAGTCTTCGATTATGAAAAAGAACAAAAATTAACATTAAAACCAAGATAAATTTAATTTATCTTTTTTTATAGGTAAATTTGCATCTATCACCTATAAAAGATATAATTATGTCATAGAAAAAGGGGTTTTGAGGATGAGAAGAAATGAAAATCCATATAGTATTTATGGTGAAGAAGATGAAAAACTAAGAGTTATAGCAGAAGAACCTGCAGACATATATGAAGATAATACAAAATTTAAAAAAATAATATGTATTGCTTTATCAGTTCTTGTAGTTGCCGTAGCTGGAATTACTTATCGTAACGTTAAACAAAATGAAGAAAAGAATAACGAATCCGAGTATACAGATGAACTACCAAATTCATGGTTCTATACTGCTCCAGCAGGTTTTACATTAAAAATAGTTGGTAGAAAAGTAATGGCGGTAAAAGAAGTAAGAATATATCCACCGTTTGATTCAGATTTTGATAAAGATGAATATAGATTAGAATACGACGCAGAACGTCAAGAAAACTATTTAGTTCAAACAATAATGGTGGAACCTACAATAACATATTTTAATCCTGTAACTGGAGAAGTTCCTGAAGCTGGTTTAGGAAAATAAGACAAAAAAGTCTTAATAGAGATTAATTAATCTCTTTTTTTATGCTAAAATGTTTGTGGTGATATCTATGATCAAAATAGATAATATTAAAATATATGAAGATTTAACAGAAGAAGAAGTAATAGACAAGGCTTTAAAGAAGAATAAAGTAGATAAAAGCGATATTCTAGAAGCCAATATTACTAAGAAATCTATTGATGCTCGAGATAAAAGAAATGTTCACTATACTTATAGTATTTCTTTATCATTAAAGGATGAAAACAAATATCCTTACCTAACAAAAGTAGAAGTTAAACCAGAATATATAATAAACAAAAAACGAAATAGTGTTTATAAACCAATAATAGTAGGAAGCGGTCCTGCTGGTCTTTTTTGTGCTTTAACTCTAGTAGATAACGGATATCAACCAATAATAATAGAACAAGGATCAAAAGTAGAAGATCGTCTTAAATATATTGAAGAATATAGAACAACTGGTAAACTAAACGAATTATGTAACGTTCAATTTGGTGAAGGTGGAGCAGGAACTTTCTCTGATGGGAAACTTACTACTGGTATAAATTCACCATATATCAAGAAAGTATTAGAATATTTCTATCAATTTGGTGCCCCAAAAGAAATAACATACCTAGCGCATCCTCATATTGGAACAGATAATCTTGTTAAAATATTAAAAAACATCAGAGAATACATTGAATCCAAAGGCGGAGAGTATTATTTCAACACTAAATTAATAAACATTTCAAAAGAAAATGATGTTTTACTATTAGAAACAAATAATAAACAATTTAAAACAGATTGTTTAGTATTAGCGATAGGTCATAGTGCTAGAGATACCTATAAAATGCTATTAGATAACAAAGTAGATATGACTCGTAAGAATTTCTCTGTAGGAGTACGTATTGAACACAAACAATCTATGATAAACGAATCACAATATGGAACATTCACTAAGTTAAATCTACCTCCAGCAGAATATAAACTTGCTTATCATAATGATGAACGTAGTTGTTATACCTTCTGCATGTGTCCAGGTGGTGAAGTAATAGCTTCAGCTTCTAATAAAGAAGCAATAGTTACAAACGGTATGTCAGAGTATAAAAGAGACAAAGAAAATGCTAACGCAGCATTATTAGTCAATGTATTAACTACCGATTTTGAAGGAACAGATCCTCTAGCAGGTATGTATTTCCAAGAAGAACTAGAACATCATGCTTATATTTTGGGTGGATCTAATAATAACGCTCCAGTCCAAAGGGTAAAAGATTACCTAAATAACCAACCTTCTACTAGAATAGGAACCATTATTCCATCATACAAACCTGGTTATACATTAACTAATCTAAATAAGTTGTTCCCAGATTACATAAATAGAACATTAAAGGAAGGAATTATATCATTTGATCATAAAATAAAAGGATTTGCTAACCCAGATGCCATTCTAACAGGTGTTGAAACAAGATCTTCTTCACCAATAACAATAACTAGAAACGAAGATCTAGAAGCATCTATTCCAGGCATCTATCCGTGCGGTGAAGGTGCTGGTTATGCTGGTGGAATTACATCTGCAGCAGTAGATGGTATCAAAGTAGCAATAAAAATAATAGAAAAATAAATGTCAAAAACATGAGGAAAATTAGACAAAAATAAATAAAAATAGTACAATTATTACAGTTAACAGGGGTGTGTGAATATGATGAATAGACAAGAAGTAATGCAAAGTATCTTAAAAGATCATAACCATTCATGGTATGAAGATATCTATATGAGAAACAAAGATAGAAAAGATGCAGTAGCAATGCTTTATCGTGGTTCTAAATATACATATGGAGATTTCTTTGAGATGGTAATTGCTTATGCGAAAGCATTAAAATCTTATGGAATAGAAAAAGGAACTGAATTCGTTGCTTGTTTGGAACAAACTCCAGACTATCCAGTACTAGTTGCTGCAGCTAGTTACATCGGTGCCAAGATAAACTTGGTTAATGCAAATTTTGATAAAGAGTATTTAGCAACTATTATTGAAAAAGCAAACGCTGATGTAGTACTAGTTGCTGATTGGGATTTTGCAAGAATGAGTACTTCACTACATAAAACTTGCAAAAACAAAAAAATAGTAACATTACCAGTCTCAAAATGGGATAAATACAACAATCCTTATAAAGAAGTAACAGATAGATTCTTTAAATTCAATGAAGAAGAATACGAAAACTGTTTAAAAGAATTTGATAATATAGTAACAGTAGATGAATTTCTTGCTAATGGAGAAAATTATACTGGCGAATTAAATGGACATACAACATTGGAAGACGAATTAGCAATCACTTATACTAGTGGTTCTACTTCCAAAGGAGTACATAAAGGTGTTGTTCAAAAAAATGGTGCCTACATTACAATGGGTAGATATCACGATCATGAAGTAGCAGGTATACCAAAAATGGAAAATACCATCACACTTGCTTGTGTAGGTCCACATGCCGACACAGCATTAATGTCAGGTGTTTCTGACACATTGATTCAAGGTGGAACAATTGCTTTGGATCCAATAATAGATGAACACTATTTCTTATATAGTTTGAAATTTAATAATGCTGGTCTTGCAATTGCAACTAGAACATTCTGGATAAGAGCAATGAAAGAAACATATGAAAATCCAGAATTTAAAGGTTTAAAATTACCAGGACTATATGTTCCATCAGAAGGTGGCGAACCACTATCTGCTGGAGAAGAAAAAGCACTAAATAGATGGTTAAGAGATATCGACGCCGGTGTCGCAATTACACATACACCATTCTCTATTGTAAAAATGACAATAGGTGGTGGAGATAGCGAACACGGAAGTTTATTCTTATCATTATTTAGAGCATATTCTAACTATTTGCAAAAGATTAGAGGAATAAATGAACCTATGGGTTTATCAGTATATGATTTCGTTGACATAGTAGCACTAAGAGAAGATGGAACATACTGTGCACCAATGGAACTTGGACACTTAGTTGCCAATTCTCCAATATCTATGAAAGGATATCACAACAATCCAGAAGCTACAGCTGCGTATTACATAAGAGATGCTTATGGTAACCAATGGGGAGATTTATCAAACTATGGTTATATAGATAAATGGAAAAAAGTATATATGAAGGGTAGAATTAGTAAAAACGACCCTAAGATATTACCATTCCAAATTGCTGACGTAATATTACTAGATACTAAAAATATAATGTCTTGCGAAGTAATACATGCTAACGATGCTAAAGATGGAGAATTACCAACATACATAGCACACATCGAAACTCAATATCATAAAAAAGTAAATATTGAAAAGACATTATTGTCCGCTCAAAAGAGATGTGAAGCTAAGTTTGGAGATCAAATTAAAGGAAAACTATTATTTAGAGTAAGAGACCACAAAGAAGGATTCCCAACATTGTTTACAGCAAAAAGAAATTTAAACGCTTTAAGAGAAGAAGGAATTACAGAAAAATGTATAATTCCATCAGAAAGTTTCCAAAAAGAAAAAGATGATATGAGACTTTCAAAAAGAAGATACTAATCTTCTTTTTTTTATGCTATAATATTCTAAGAATAGCGAGGTGCAGATATGACGTTACCAATGTTAATTTTAAGTTTATTATATATGTCTTTTATCTTTATTGCATTTTTTAGACAAAAGCATGTAAATAGTAAGGAAACTCGTATCTTCTCAAATTTATTAATTATTAATTTATTTGGCTTAATTGTAGAAATATTATTAAAATATTTAGTAAGACTGTTGGGTTCAACCGCCCTAACAACAGTCATCTTTACCAAAGTATATTTCGTATACATAATGTTATATTCTTTAGTACTAGGTTATTATGTATACGTTATTTGTTATAACAAAGAAAATGAAAAAGCAATATTAATGAGTACTTTTAACAAAGCCACATTGGTGGGATCAATACTTTATGCCATAGCAGTTTGTATTTTACCAATTGAATATCCATCCGAAAATGCCGATTACTGTACTGGCTTGGCAGTTAATGCTTTATATCTTTATTGCAGTATATTAATAGCTATGTGTGCATATATTTTGGCAACTAATCGAAAAATGCTTAAAAGTAAAAAAATAATACCATTAATAGTATTTGCTATTGGTATGATTATTGGTGCATTTATTCAAAGATTAAATCCAAGTTATACAATAACAACAATTCTTCAATCATTTACATTGTTTGTTATGTATCATACAATTGAAAATCCAGATGTTAAGATGATAGAACAATTAGAAATATTAAAAGATCAAGCTGAAAAAGCCAATAATGCTAAATCCGAATTTTTATCAAATATGTCTCATGAAATTAGAACTCCATTAAATGCTATTGTTGGTTTCTCTGAAAGCTTAAAAGACGATGAATTGAATAGTGATCAGGAAGAAAAAGTTAACGATATCATTATGGCATCTAATAACTTATTAGAAATAGTAAATGGCATCTTAGATATTTCTAAGATTGAAGCCAATAAACTTGAAATAGTTAATAAAGAATACGATATTAAATCAGTATTAGATGAATTAGTCGCTTTAACTAAAGCTCGTATGGGCAAGGAATGCCCTCTTGATTTCAAAGTATCAATCGATCAAACAATACCTCGTGTATTATATGGAGATAATGTTCGTTTAAAGCAAATTGTACTAAACCTGCTTACTAATGCAGTTAAATATACTAAAGAAGGTTATGTAAAATTTACCGTATCACAAGTTACAAAAGGAGAGATTTGTCGTTTAATCTTCTCTGTAGAAGATAGTGGTATCGGTATTAAAGAAGAAGCCTTACCAAGATTATTTAGCAAATTCGATAGATTAAACGTAGAAAAGTCATTAACTATTGAGGGAACTGGTCTAGGACTTGCCATAACTAAAAAACTAATCGAATTAATGAATGGTAAAATAGTAGTACAATCAGTATATGGTAAAGGTTCTAAGTTTACTGTGTCAATCGATCAAAGAATTATTGCAGTAACACCTCCACAAGTTAAAGAAACAAGTGCTTCTGAAAGTAAAGCAATTGATGTTAGAGGAACTAAAGTACTTATTATCGACGATAATGAGTTAAATATCAAAGTTGCATCAACATTAATGAAAAAATATGGTTTAGATATTGATTCATGCACAAGTGGTGCAGAAGCATTAGTTAAACTTATTGAACACGAAGAAAAATTTGATATTGTCTTCCTAGATGATATGATGCCTCGTATGAGTGGTAGAGAAGTAATGGAAAGATTAAAAAAAGACCCATCTTACCAAACTCCTACAATTGCTTTAACTGCGAATGCAATTGAAGGAATGAGAGAAGAATATCTAAAATGTGGATTCGATGATTACCTTTCTAAACCAATTGAACGTAATGAATTAGAAAGAGTATTAAAAACATACTCTAATAAACAAAATGCTAGCGAAGCTAATGCAACTACAACAGAAGAAGTTAAAAGTGCTATTAGCTTAGAGGATAATATGGTTCTACCAAAAGTTGCTGAAATGCCAGTTGAAGAACAAAAGGCATCTGAAGAGCCAAAAGAAAAGAAAAAGATTTTAATAGTTGATGACGATAACATGAATCTTAAAGTAGTTAGTACAATGTTAAAGAATTATGATTATGATTTAACATTAGTATCTAGTGGTTCTGAAGCCATCATGAAAGTCATTGAAAACACATATGATTTAATTTTAATGGATGATATGATGCCAGAATTAGATGGTAGTGCTACATTAGACCAATTAAAAGAAATTGAAGGATTTGATACTCCGGTAGTTCTTCTAACAGCAAACTCAGAAGATGATGTAAGAAACAAAATAGAAGAACATGGCTTCAAAGGTTACCTTGGTAAACCAATTAAAAAAGAAGCATTAAATGATATGTTAATCAAATATTTATGATATAATTATTAAGGATAGGTTGTGAAAAAATGAAAAGTATAGATTTTTTAAGAGAACACAATGTAGCAGTTGACCAAAGTTTAGAATTATTTGGTGATATTGAAACATATAACGAAACATTAGTTGAATTTAAAAATGGAATTGATGGCAAACTAGAAAGAATTGATAAATTCTTTAAAGAAGCAGATATGCCAAACTATGCAATTCTTGTTCACTCTTTAAAAAGTGATTGTAAATATTTTGGTTTCATGGATTTAGCTGATTTAGCTTACCAACATGAATTAGAAAGTAAAGCAAGTAACATTAACTTTGTTACAGCTAACTACCAAGCATTAGTTACTAAAGCTAACGAAATTAAAAATTTAGTTAACGAATACTTTAGTGATGATCCTGCACCAGCACCTGCTGCTGCTCCAGTTGCACCTACTGCTCCTGTTGCTCCAGCACCAGCACCTACTGAAAGAGGTGTCATTCTAGTTGCTGATGATTCGGAAGTTATTAGATTATTCGTTAAGAAAATCTTCGATGCTGAAAAAGACATTGAAATTGCTCAAAATGGAAATGAAGCAATTGAAGTAATTAAGAAATATCAAACAACAAATCGTATTGAAGCGATTCTATTAGATTTAAACATGCCTGGTTCAGATGGCTTTGTTGTTCTAGATTATCTAAGAGACAACAATTTACTAGGAAGCATGCCTGTTACTATTATTAGTGGTGATTCTTCATCAGATGCTATTAATAGAGCATTTACTTACAATATAGTAGACATGTTAAATAAACCTTTCTCAGAAGCAAAAATAAAAGATGCAGTAGAGAAAACAATAGCTCAAAAGCAATAAAAAATATCTTCTAATTTGAAGATATTTTTTTTATGATATTTCTTATAAGTCTTAGATTCTCTGATAATCTATATGGGTCATCAATTTCTAAGTTATTACTTAATAAATCATTGATTTCATTTAAATCATCATCTAATTCAATATTCTTATATTTAATATTCTTTTCTTTTAAATATTCATATAATGGTCTAATTATATTTGTTTGTAATTGATTATTATAGTTTTTATAATGATCTTTGATATTTATTTCATCAAATAGATTCATTATATCTCTATCATCTATTTCATCAATCATAGAAGATATTAGTTTTAATATTTCTTCGCATTCAATTTCATTCATATAATCGAATACTAAATTCTTTGTTATATTTTTATATTTAATATTATAGTAATAATTGATATCATTTAACATGTTCTCTAAGACTAAGAACTTGTTTCTATCATCTAAGATATTTATGTATAGTTTATTGTTCTTAATAGAAGAAGTAATAACATTATTTGTATTAATAATTTCATTATCTTCATCTATCTTCTTGTTAAGTCTAATATTATTAATTATGGCGCTAACACGACTTGATTTATGAAACATTAGCATCCCAATATTAATTATTTGGAGGTAAGTATCTTTTATCTTACTATTTATCACTTTATTAATGATTTCGTTTGTAGAAATTTCTTTCAAGCAAATCGCCTCCTCAAGTTAGTTGTATAGTAGTACCAATGTACTAAAAAGTCAAATTTTCCTAAGCATTTTCAAATGGTTCCTGTAATGTAAATCAAAATAGCAATTTATTTAAACAAAACCTTAAATATAGTATAATTAAATTGGGTGATAATATGCGAATTATTATATCTGCAGGAGGCACTGGAGGACATATCTATCCTGCCTTAGCAATCCTAAAGAAATTTGAAGAAAACGAAAAAGATTTAAAAGTATTATATATTGGTACACATAATCGTATGGAGAAAGATTTAATACCTGCAAGAGGTATACCATATGAAGAGTTAGAAATATATGGTTTTTCTAAAAAAGATATACTACTAGACATTAAAAATATCTTCTTAATTAATAAAGCAGAGAAGAAATGTCTAAAAATTATGAAGAAATTTAAACCAGACCTAGTATTAGGTATTGGTGGCTATGTAACATATCCTGTTATAAAAGCAGCCGCACGCTTAAAAATAAAGACATTTATTCATGAGCAAAATTCTCATCCAGGAAAGACTAATATCGCTCTACAAAAAGACGCTGATCTTATTGGTGTGTCTTTTAAAGAATCTGCTTCTTTATTTAAAAAAGCTAAAGGAGAAGTATTCTATTCAGGTAATCCATGTGGTGAAAACGCTTTATCATTAGATCCAATGGATAAAACTAAACTCGGCTTACACAAAAACAAGAAATTAGTAGTTATTGTTGCTGGTTCATTAGGTTCAGCAACTGTAAATGCTAAAATGGTAGAATTCTTACATAACGCTGAAAAAGAAGATTATGAAGTATTATATATTACTGGTAAAGCATTATATGATGACTTTGTTAAAGAAAATAAATTTGGTGACAATATTAAGGTATTGCCATATCTAGATAACTTAGCAGCATTACTAAAAGTAGCTGACTTAATAGTTACAAGAGCTGGTGCTTCAACTATGAGTGAAATCCTTTCACTTAACTTACCAGCAATCTTTATACCATCACCATTCGTTGCCAATAATCATCAATACTATAACGCACTAGAACTTAAAAACGCTGGTGCCGGAGAACTCATTGAAGAAAAAGATTTGACAAGTGAAACACTTACGAATAAAATTAATGAAGTGTTAGGTGATCAACACAAAATTGACGCAATGAAAGAAAATCTTAAAAAGTTAAGCATGAACAATAGTAGTGACTTAATCTATAAAAGATTAAAGGAAATGATTAAATGAAAGAGCTTTTAGAAAATTTCGCCGAAGTAGAAGAAAATGTTTCATTAGTAAAACTAAACACTTATCATATCGGTGGCATGGCTAAATATTTAGTAAAGCCAAATTCTATTAATGATTTAGTAGAAGTATTAAAAGTATTAAAAGAGAATAATATAGATTATTTTATATTAGGAAATGGTTCTAATATTGTTTTAAATTCAAAGTTTTATGAAGGAGCAGTAATAAAACTAGATAAGATAAATGGTATTGAAGTAAGTCCAGAATTAAATACAGCATATGCTGAAGCAGGAGCTATGATTGGTAAAGTAACTTTAGAAACAGTTAATAAAGGTCTAACTGGTCTAGAATTTGCTGCAGGCATTCCTGGTACAGTAGGTGGTTGTATTTATGGTAATGCAGGTGCTTATAATGCTTGTATTATGGATTATGTAGAATCAGTTACAGTTATTGATGAAGATTTTAATATAAATATAATTAAACACGAAGATATCGAATACGGCTATCGTACAACTATGTTCAAAGAACAAAAGAAATACGTTATTGTCGCCGCTAAATTTTATCTAAAAATAGGTGACAAAGCCAATTCCTTAGAAATGATTAAAGAACGTCAAGAAAGAAGAGCAGCTACTCAACCTATAGAGTATCCTTCAGCAGGATCAGTCTTTAGAAATCCAGAAGGTGACTATGCTGGAAGATTAATTGAATTCTGTGGTTTAAAAGGTGCCCGTATTGGTGGAGCAGAAGTATCAGAAAAACATGCCAACTTTGTAATTAATAAAGAAAACGCTTCAAGTAAAGATGTTCATGACTTAATATGTTATATTCATGATACAGTTTTAAATAAAACAAATGTTGATTTAGAAATAGAACAAGAATTTATTGGTTGGGAGTAATATAAATGAGTAGGGTAAATAAGAAAAGGAGAAAGAAACTAAGAGTAAAACTATTACTTAAAATAGTATTAGTAATAGCTATATTCTTTTGTATATTTCAATATGCTTTAAATGTACGTACAAAGAATATTTATATTTATGGAAATACACTAACAAAAGATATTGAAATAATTAAATCTGCCAAATTAGATAATTACCCTAAACTAATTAAAATCAAACCAAAAAAAGCAGCCAAAGCTGTAGAAGAACTTCCATTAATAAAAAGCGCTAAAGTTAAAAGAGGAATATTCGGTAAAGTAACAATTACTGTAGAAGAAAACAATATCTTATTTTATTACAGATATAATGATAAACTAGTTACTTCTGATAATACCCAAATTGATGATAATAATAAATATATGGGCTATCCTACACTAATCAATTTCACACCAGATACAACCCTTGAAGCTTTAGTTAAAGGATTAAATAAAATAGATCCTAACATCATCAAAATGATCGATGAAATAGAATATGAACCATATAAATCTGCAGATGGTGAAATAATTGATGAAAATCGTTTTAAATTATTAATGAACGATGCTAATACTATTTATATTGATACAGCAAATATTAAAAGATTAAATCAATATCTAGAAATATTCGCATCATTAAATATGGAAACAGTAAAAGGTATTCTATATTTAGATACTATTACAGAAGAAAATATTTTATTTGAAAGTTATCAATCTGTTGCAGATACTGAAGCTCAATTAGCGAAGAAACAAGAAGAAGAAAACAAACAAAAGCCAACAGAAGAAAAACCAAGAAACACAACTATCAACGCTGAAAACGGCCAAACCGAAACAGGTGATAACTAATGAATTATAGTAAAGTTATGGAAGATATTATATCTTCCTTTAATGGTTCTAAGAAGAAATTACTATTACATAGTTGTTGTGCTCCATGCTCATCACATGTAATAGAAACCTTAACACCATATTTTGATATTACAATTATCTATTACAATCCCAATATAGAACCATATGAAGAATATGAAAAAAGAAAACAAGAAGAAATTCGTTTTATAAATGAATTCCCTCATACTAATAAAATTGATATTATGGATTGTGATTATGATAATGATAAATTCCATGATATTTGTAATGGTTTAGAAGAAGCACAAGAGGGTGGACCACGTTGTCATAAGTGTTATTACCTTCGTCTAGAAAAAACTGCTAATGAGGCTAAAAAAGGCCATTATGATTACTTCTGTACAACCCTTACAGTAAGCCCTTATAAGAACAGCCAAAAACTAAATGAAATAGGTCAAATGCTAGAAGAAAAATATGATATTAAATACTTATATTCTGATTTTAAGAAAAAAGAAGGATATAAAAGAAGTATTGAACTATCTAAACAATATAACTTATATAGACAAGATTATTGTGGTTGTATCTATTCAAAGAATAATAAAAAAGATTCCGCTTAAGGAATCTTTTTATTTGTCTAATTCAAAATTCTTTATATATTCATGATAAGCTTTATAACTATCATCTTTTACTTGTACTTTATTATAATCAGTATCTAAATACTTACATACTTCTTTAACAAAATAATCAGTTAAATAAGGATTTCTAACTAATATAGGTCCTAATAAATATGTTCCATAGAAATTATTATCATGAATACCTTCAAAATTCATATTCTTATTATATCCTGTACCAGTAATAACTTTAAATAAATTATCACCACAATTGCTCATTTCCCTAGATCTATTTTGGAAACCAATTATTTTATAATCAAACAAATCAGTAGAGTAGTATTGCTCCCCAACAATTCTTTCACTAGCTTCTCGAGCTTTAAAATTAAATAAAGCTAAACACTCTTTGAAAGAACCATCTAAGTTTTCAATTCTATTACCAAATAGTTCTATAGCATTACCAGTAGCAATAATAAATTTATTGCTATCTATAAACTCTTTAATTTGATCTTTATATCGATTTAAATGTTCTATAGCTAATAATTGATTTTCTTCGCTACCTGTACCAATATAAATCATATCATATTTATTAAAATCAATTTCATCTTCTAAAGATAAATAGTCTATATTAACTTTAATATCTTGTTCTTCTAACTTTTTACTTAGATATCTAACATTACCATTCTCACCATAAAGGTTCATTAAATCATAATATAAATGTACAATTTTAAATGTCTTCATTATGATTCATCTCCCTTCATTAATGCTTTAATATTAGCAGTCATATCGAAACAAACCATTGTATATAATTTTCCTTCAGTCTTATTCTTAATAATTGGTATTAATTTAGTATTAATATCATCTACTAATATAATCTTATCTTTAGGTATCTTCGCAAACTCTAATCTAGTAGATACATCATATCTAAATCTACCAATACAAATTATTTTATCTATATCTTTATTATTCAATAATTCAAAATCTACATCCCATAACCAAGATAGATCATTAAAATGATATCTTCTAGAAACATTATCAAATCCTAAGATAATAGTTTTCTTACCTTTTTGATTAACTATATATTTAATTGATTGATAATAACTTAAGTTATTTTCATTCTTACTTTCTAACATTGTTAATTCTCTACCAGCAAAGTTATAAACTTTACCACGTTTACTAGGTAGTTTATCTTTTGTAATAGATGCTGTTATTTGTTCATCACTTAAACCAATTTGTCTACATAAAGCATATGCAGCAACAGTGTAGTATAAAGCATATAAAACATCATTATTTAAATAAACAGTATTACCATTAATTCTTATTTCATTTGCTTCATAATCGACATGTGATACTTCATAATCAACTACACCTCTAGCAAAGTCTCCATTAGGGCATTCATAATTACCAATATGTCCATATTGATAATATTTATAATGTAACTTGCTATGACAGAAAGGACAATATTGATAATCTAAAGATAAACTTTCACTTTTCTCATAAGAATCACTCATCTTACATACACCATAAGTAGTAATATGTCCTTTATGTTTATATCTTAATCTATTTAGTAGTGGATCATCAGCATTAATAATTAAATTAACTTGTTCATTAACGGCTGCCATAATATCTTTAAATACAATATCAGGGTGTCCATTTCTAGCAGGTTGATCTCTAGTCATATTTGTAATAATTAAATGACTAGGTTTATTCTTACCAAATATTAACTTCAAATGTCTTTCATCACATTCTAATAATAATATGTCGTGTTTAAAGTTACCTCTAATATCACAATTATTTAATATTAATGTAGTAGCAGCTAATACACCATTAGAACCACTATTGTTATAGCAAACATCATAACCATTATCTTTTAATACATGATATATCATATCTGTTGTAGAACCCTTGCCAGAAGAACCAGTAACAGCAATAACAGTATCTGGATATTTAACTTTCTCTAATATCTTCTTTTGCTTAAACCAATCATAAACTATATTACCCGGTAATACTGATCCATTCTTACCAAATAACTTACATACTTTTGTAACTAATTTGTTTAATAAAACACAAAAAGCAATTCTCATATAGATCACCTAAAAAAATTATACCAAATAATAGAAGATTTATGGTCAAAAAGACATTCTTTTACATATTTTTTTATAGTATAATCAAATCGAGGTGATTACTATGAGTACTAAATACAATCTTGAACATATCATCGAAGATTTAAAAGTAAATAATTATACTAAATTTATTAACCCTCTAGAATTCAAACAAATCAAGAACAAAATAAACATAAATAAGTATAATGTTTACAAGCCTTTTGAAGATTGTTCTAAAGTAATCATCTATAAAACCTTACCAGACATCACTTTATTAAGATTAACTAGTGTCGAAGAAATAAGACATCAAGAAATAATGAAATGTATGTTTGAACTAGGTATTAAAGAAGATATGTATGGTGACATAGTAATAAAAGATAATAATGCCTACATATACATGCTTCCAAGTATTAAGGATTACATTCTATATAATTTCAAAGATTATAACCGTAAGATTCAAGATATTGAAGAAATTGATATTGAATCCTTAAATGATTATGAAATCAATTATGAAGAAAAAGAAATAATTGTTTCAAGTTTAAGAATCGATAATGTTATTTCAAACCTTCTAGGTTTTAGTCGTAAAGAAATAACTGATAAGTTTAAAGATAAAGAAGTAATTCTTAATTATGAAGTAATTACTAAATATACAACTAACCTTAAAGGAGGAGATATTTTTAGTGTTCGACGCTTTGGTAAATTTAAATTTGAATCTATCAAAAAAGAAACTAAAAAAGGTGGTCTAGTTATCGTAATCAAGAAGTACAAATAATTCTTGATACCTAAAAACACCTTTGCTATAATACAAATTACTTAAAAGAAGGGGGATTAAATATGATTCCAGAAAGAGTAACAAGAGCAAGTAACGACATGCTTGATAGAGAAAAAAGCAGAGTTACAGGTAGAAGAAGAGCTAATTATAAAAAGAAAGAAGATTTTGAACCAACTTTTGATACAGAAGATCAAGCCATCGATGTACCAGAAGAAGAATTATCTGAATTAGAAGGCAAACTAACTGAACCAGAAAATCCAAAACCAAAAAGAAAATTAGGCAAGAAAGGTATAGCAATCATCGTAGCAGCTAGTTTAGCTACAGGTGCTGTTGCATCATACTTTGGATACAAAGGAATATTAAATAATCAAGACTCTGCCCGAAGTAAAGGTTTAATAAATGATTTTAAATCAGGAAGTGTTTGCTTAATTCCAGGTCGAATATTCACATATCAAAACCACGACTTTGAATATACTACTGGTTCACATTTAGTAGAAGCAGCAACAAAACAAAATATCGGAATAGTTCGTATTGGTGATCAATTTGTAACACCTAATGGGGAAAGAGTAGCTAGAGTACTAGTAGAAATTGAAGTAACCCAAGCTAAGAACATTAGATACTATGAAGTAAATGGTCAATCATTCTATATTGAACCTTACGGTTATGAATGGAATAATACAAATGGTCAATGTGAAAAAACTGAAACAGAAGTAATTGAAAGATTTGTCTATGCCAATGCAGATCATGATTACTATCAAACACCAGTTCCAAACTCACGTGTAAAAGAAGTATTATCAGTAGAAGAATTTGATTCAATTAGCTATGAAGAAGCTAAGAAAATGGACCTAATTGCAGATGTTAATGATGCTGAAGCCTTAAGTACAAGTGATAAGTGTAATATAGCCACTTTGAAACTAATTCCAAATAATAAAAAATAATGCAAAAAGTACTTGTTATAAGTACTTTTTTTTGATACAATATTTCCGGTCTTTCAAAGGCCAAATAAGCACATATATTGTTTGTATTATCTAGTGGCCATAGGTTGGTAATGCACAGATATATGGAAGATATAACGAAAAGGAGAGTGAAAAATATGGCAGTAGTTTCTTTAAGTTACTTATTAGAAGCTGGAGTTCATTTTGGACATCAAACTAAAAGATGGAACCCAAAAATGAAAGAGTATATTTACACAACTAGAGACGATATTTATATTATCGACTTACAAAAAACACTAGCAAAAATCGAAGAAGCTTATGAAGAAATTCATAAAAT
>JAEEGL012189161.1_pt1 | contig 21701 bp, 23 predicted proteins | sample 9134231 | NCBI WGS metagenome assembly JAEEGL01 (sample SAMN16246548, study PRJNA631951) | gut metagenome | biome: gut microbiome; feature: rumen; material: fiber-attached | host: Bos | place: Iran: Karaj | collected 2018-10
AGCTTGAGGAACAGTAATTGTTTGAGTTCCTGCAACCATATTATCAGTAGATAAAATAATTATTTTAGTTCTTCCATCACCATCTTTAAAAGTGTTAGCACAACTAGCGACACCATCGCCTATAAGACTTGATCCTGGCATTGCACGTGTTCCATACGTCAAAATATGATTCAAATAATTATTAGTAATTTTACTAGTTTTATCGCTAATACACCTTAAAATACTATTAACATCACCACGATTATTACATTCAGAAACATCAACACTTGGCTTTTTTCTTTCAAAATATGCTTTAATAAGTTCAAGATTATATATTACATAATTATAATCTGAAGTAAGTGGAACTAAATTAATTGAAGTTGAATCAAATATAGTTATACCAAATCTTTCTTCTTTTAAAGATTTAACCGTTTCAATCATTGTTTCAATAATATCTTTATTTAGAGCATTAACTGATCCAGAAAAATCCATACATAGCATGATATCACGATTATTATATTCCTCGTCATGTTTATCCACCTTATATAATCTAGCAGATACAACAGCACATAAAAGAATTATCATTATACATACCACTTTAATTAAAATGTTATATAAATGATACTTAGCATTTAATAATTTAAAATAACCAGTTTTTTTTACATATTTAGTATTAGCAACAATAATTCCTTTTTTAAATTTTCTTTTTCGTCTCCATACTAAAAGAACAACACCTGAAGCTATAAGAGCATAAATAATAATATTTGGATACATCATTGCTATTTCGTTTCCCATATTTATATCACCCTATATTCTACTATTTAATTTTATCATAACCATAAAATATAGTAAATAAAAAAAAGAACTAAATGTTCTTTTAAACAGCCATTAAATCTTTTTCTTTTTCTTCTAATTCTTCTTCAACTTTTTTGTTATATTTATTTACAAGATCTTGGATTTCACTTTCTAATCTTTTTTCCTCATCCTCTGGTAATTCAGCATTTTTTAACGTATCAAGGCCATCACGTCTTGCATTACGAACTGCTACTTTTGCTTCTTCACTCATTGCCTTAACTTGTTTTACTAATTCTTTTCTTCTTTCTTCGGTTAAATCAGGGATAATAATACGAATAGTTTCTCCGTCATTATTAGGTGTATATCCTAAATCAGCTTCATATATTCCTTTTTCAATTCCAGCTAAAGCTCCACGATCAAATGGTTTAATAAGTAATTGTCTTGCTTCAGGAACAGTAATATTTGCAAGTTGTCTTAAAGGTGTCATTGCACCATAATAATTAACCATAACCTTGTCAAGACTACTAGGATTTGCTCTTCCAGTTCTAACGGTTTTCATTCTTTCTTGTAAACTAGAAACAGCTTTTTCTAATTTTTCTTCTACTTCTAATAGTATTTCATCTTCCATAACAGTACCTCTCTTTCTAATTATATTCTATTACTTTTTTTCAAATAATCAAGTTAAATCATATTTTTCCTTGTAAAAACATTGATATCTTTATTAATAAACAATTCAATTTTACATCCAGCAACTATCTTTACAAAACCGAGACCAGATATTACCAAATCTTCACCATATTTAATATCCATAACTTCCCTTGTTAAATCAGTTAGTTTTTCGCCTTTAAATCTTGTTCTTTTAATTTTTATTTCATTCGGAGTATAAAATGTAAAACTATTTAAATCACCCTCAACGTAATTAATACGTAATAATTCATCCACAATTAATGCTTGGTTTTTGACAAGTTGAAAAGTTTTAGGATGGATTTCTTTTTTACTATTTAATTTTTTATACATTTTTTTATCCACATGATTAATAATATTTGTATTATCAATTATTCCAGGAGTATCAATAAGATTTAATTTATCATCAATAGGAATCTTAATATTATTTAAAGTTGTTGACGGAAGTGGTGCAACAGTTAAATGAACATCTTCTTCACTATAATCTTTAATAATTTTAGTTATTAAACTACTTTTACCAGCATTAGTATAGCCTACAACATAAACATTCTTACTATGTTGCCATTTTCTAATTTTACTCATTAAATTATCCATACCAATATTCTTTTCGCCACTAACTATTAAAATATCTTGATAACCCAATTCCATTTTTTTAAAATAATCTATTATTTTTTCATCTTTTATGCTTAATGGTAATAAATCTCTTTTATTAAGAATTAATAAACAATCATTATTAGTTAATTTACGCATATTCATTAAATCTTCAGGAACATTTAAGATATCAACAACATATAAAACTAAATCCTTTGTCTTGTTGATTTCCTCTATTATCCTCTGATAATCAATATAACTACTAGATACACTTTCATATTCCCCATAATTATTTAATCTGAAGCATCGCATACAAAAATCTTGTTCTAAATTAGTAACAAATCCAATATTTAAAATATTTTCATCTTGTAATTTTACACCGCAGCCTAAACAATATTTATTCTTCTTCATAATATTCACCCTTTTTAAACTTCATTCTTTTCATTATTCTTTTTTCTAAAAATCGGTTAAAAAATGTTATTTTATAATCAGTATCACTAAGCGGGTCAACTAAAATAGTATGTAAGCCTAATCTATTTCCTACAAAAATATCAGTAACTACCTGATCTCCTATAATAGCAACCTTATCACCATTTAATTTATATCTTTTATCCAAATATTTCTTTATTTTTTTTGTTGGTTTCATCATGCTATATAAATAATCACATTGTAAATAATCTGCAATCCTTTTTACTTTTCTTTGAATATTATTGCTTGCAATAACAACTTTAAAATCTTTATTTAATTTTTGAAATAAATCAACCACTTCTTTTTCTGGTAAGTCTTCTCCCACCATTAATACTGTGTTATCTAGATCAAAAATTAACATTTCAATACCCTTTTTTTTCAATTTACTATAATTAATATTAAGGATACTTTTTTGATACATTAAAGGTTTAAATACGCTCATCTAAATCACCTAAAATAATTGTACCAAATTATTATAAAGTTATCAATTAAAAACATTAAAAATCAAAAAATCATTTATTGACAAATTAACAATAAAAAGATATCCTTATAGTAGGAGGAATGTATGTATACTGAAATGAATAAAGAATCATTCATTAATTTGTGTAATCAACTAAAAGATGCTTTATTAGCAATTTTAAGTGAAAAAAAAGAAGATATCAAAGAAAAAAAGATTGATTTTAATCAATTATCAGTCATGTCAGCGGTATCTGAAATAATTGATTTAAGTAACGGTCAAATAGAAACTGATGATGAAAACCTTCGAAATGTATTTCGTGAAGTATTTGAAGCAGCTCGTGCAATTAAACAAAATATGTATTTCGTAAGTCATTTTAAAGCAGAAATGACAAATGCTATAAATAATGCTGATGATAAGAAACTAGAAGAGGTATCAAAATCATTCTTAATATCTCAAAAAAAATTATTACAAGCATACAAAGATGCACTTATTTCTACTGACAAAGCGTTAAATCAAGGAAAAAAGAAATAACCACATAAAGTGGTTATTTTTAATTATCTCTTAAATAATTATATAGATTTACTGCTACGTCATGCGGTAATACTTTTTCCAATTCAGAAATACTTGCTTCCTTTATTTTTTTAAGTGATGAAAATTCTTTTAATAAAGTTTTTCGTCTTCCTTCACCAATTCCTGGTACAAGTTCTAAGATACTAGAAAGCATACCTTTATTCTTTATATTTCGATGATAACTAATAGCAAAGCGATGAACCTCTTCTTGGATATTAGCAAGATACAAGAACAAATTACTATGTGAGTCAATTTCTATTTCATTTAAATTACTATCAATAATAGCATTTGTTTTATGATGAGAATTTTTCTTTAATCCAATTATATTGATAGGCAAATTTAATTCATTAATTATTTCTTTTACCACTTTTACTTGTAATTCTCCCCCATCAACAACAATTAAATCAGGTAATATACCATTCTCCATAAACAAACGATAATATCTTCGATAGACAACTTCACGCATTGCACTTAAATCATCTTTAACGGCAATATCAACTTTAAATTTACGATATTCATTGCGCAAAGGAAGAAAATTATCAAAGACTACCATCCCACCAACATAATATGTTCCAAATAAATGTGAATTATCAAATGATTCCATTCGACTTACTTTATCAACATGTAATAGTTTTTTTAATTCGTTAATAGCAGTAAGACGTTTTTCCTCATTTTTAGTCAATTCTTCCTCTTTCTCCTCTAAATATATTTTAGCATTTTCTGAAGCTAAATCGAGAAGTTTTTTAATATCACCTTTTGTTCTTGTTTCTACTTTTGTATTTAAATAACCTGATAATAAGTTACTATCAATAAAATCAGGAACTATAATCTCTTTTGGAATAATATTTCTTTCATAAAAATCAATAATATATTCTAATAAAGCATCTTCTTTTTCACTTAATGTGTTAATTATTTTCTTCTCTCTTCCAAAAAGTGTACCATTACGTATAAAAAAGATAGTTATTGACAAATAATTATTCTCCTGATAACAGTTAAATAAATCAAAATTATAATTTTTATTACTAAGAACAATAATTTGATTTTTTAATGTAATATTAATATCATCAATCATATTTTTATATTCTAATGCTTTTTCATAATTTAGAGAATCTGATGCTTTTTGCATCTTTTCCTTTATTCTGGTGATTAAAAATTTTGATTCGCCATTTAGAAACATTTTAATCTCTTTAATCATTAATTCAAGTTTTTCATTATCAACATTCTTTTCGCAATATCCAAGACATTCTCCTAAATGATAATAAAGACATACTTCTTTTTTTAACTTTTCACACTTGCGAAGCGGATATATCCTATTTAATACATTAACTGTCCTTTTTGCACTTCCTACATTTGGAAAGGGACCATATAAATTATTTTTATTCTTTTTTAATTTAGGATTTCTAACTATTTTTAAAATTGGATATTTATCATTGGTAAATTCAATATAAGGATAACTTTTATCATCTTTTAGCAATACGTTATATTTCGGATTATATTTTTTAATTAATGTTATTTCAAGAATTAAACTTTCTAGTTCACTACCAGTTACAATATATTCAAAATCAGCGATATTATCAACTAAAATTTTAGTTTTACCTGTAACAGTTCTAGTAAAATAACTTTTAAGTCTTCTTTTCAAATTTTTAGCCTTCCCTACATAAATAATTATTCCATCTTTATCTTTCATCTGATAACTACCAGGAAGTTCAGGAACTAAAGCCAATTTTTCTTTAAACATAATCATCACCACAAATAGTATTATATCAAAAAAATCACATTACTGTGATTATTTTTTATTTGTTATATGTTCGTGATAAGTTATCAGTAAATTACCAATAAAAATAGAATATCCTAAAATCTTTATTAATTTAATTTGATTTCTAAAATAATAAAAATTAATACTTATTTTTTCCCACATTACCATATTTTGATCAGTTATTGTTCGAAAGTCAACAATTAAAATAGCAATTAAAGCTAGAAAGGAACTTACATTAAATAAAGTGTTGTCATCGCCTTCTTTAAAGAAAAAGCTAACGACAAAAATTATTAAAACAAGGAAAAGTGGTAAACATACAAAAATTATATTTAATATTTCATTTTCATAATATGAATTCATCATTAACATAATATAAAAAGTCATAATAAAATCAAATAATAACAAAAATACTTTTAAGAAAAATATTATTTTATTAACTATTTTTAACATTATTGTCACCTATCTTATTACTTAATTCTAATATCAAAAAAGAAAACTTCTGATAATTATTTAAAATATATTGATATTCTTCATTAATTTTATCACGAATATTTTTATTATATGTATATTCAAAGTTACTATTATTTAATAATTCCTTATTCAAATAGTTAGCATTAGCGACTAATATATCAACATATTCATCATTAATATTACTATTAAATTCATTTAACTGACTAATTTTTAAATACCATCCCTCATTAATAATAGTATCCATAAAATAACCATTTAATTTATATAAGTCACGAAATGATAATTCATCTCCTGGTAACAATCGATATACACCATCTTGTTTTAATAATAATAACACTGTTGAAATAGAATTATGTAATTTGCCATTGTCATCACTTTCATCTATTTTTTTTTCTATTAAAAGTACATTATTCTTGAAATCATTATAGATTTTATCTTTATCACTAACAACCACTTTCTCATTCAAAAAAATCGCATGACGTATATTAATAATAATATTATATACTGACAAAATTAGCAATATTCCACAAATGGTATATATAAAATAACTATAATACTCATTTAGAAACTTTTTCATTTTATTTCCTTAATATTAACAACATAGTGATAATGTTTTAATAAATCATCACCAGCAGCAGTATTTAACCATATTTTTAGTGAATAATCATTAACAGAATTAGCCTTAACTTCATTATTATCTAAAAGATTATTACTTAGTTCTGACAAAACGCCTGATTTAATAATTTTATTATCTAATTTCAATTCATAATTCAATTCATTTCTTGCAAAAAGCATATCACTACTACAACCATCATTAACTTTATCAGGACTAACATCCTCAATACTCATCTCATAATTAATGATTTCATCAACATTATTTCTTACACGAAAATAATACACTGGTATATTTGAATCTATATCATTAGGAACTGCATTAATATAGTTAATTCCACCGTTATTTATTAATTCCAATCGAACTTTTTGGGATTGATTTTCACCAGCATAATCTTTAAAAAATAAATACCAAAAATATGTAGCGATAATAACAAATAAAACAAGACTAAAAAACGCTATTTTAAAAACTGTTCTATTCTTCATATTCTAATACCTTCCGTTTCTTTTGATCACTCTTTTTATCTTTATAATTTTTTTCAATATTTCTAACTAATTTTAGAATATCATAAACTACAATTGCTAAACTTGGAACAACTATTGCAAGAATCCAACCATAAGATGATACTAAAAAGTATTTAATATATCCTATTTTTGGAACACGCATAACAACTTTACCAGTTATTTGCTCAAATTCAATTGGTGATCGGTCTACTGTTTCATTATTATCGCCTTTTGTGACATATAAAGTTTTTCCATTTTTTGTTTGAATATCAACAACACGGTGTGTAATTAAAATACCATAATATGAAGCATCCATAGCACGATATGTTACAACATCACCAATTTCGACATCATCCATATCATCAATTCTTCGAGTCAAAACTGCATCTTGTATTTTTATCATTGGTTCCATACTTCCTGATACAATAACATAGGCTCCATAAAGTGGACTTTCAACATTTGCAGCTCGTCTTTTTAAATCAATAAAATAAGCAAGTAGAATAATTCCAACACCAATCAACATTACAATGATAGCATACATTACAATACTAACCATGTAATTAAATAGCCATTTAATATCCTTCCATATATCTTTCATAAAGCTTCTCCATTAATTACCAGTAGCATATACATTTACTCTTGCCACGATTGTCTTACTCTTATATTCTTCATTAACAACCTTAACATCCTCACTTACCCACATTCTAAGAGTATAATTAGTATACCCCTTTTGAATATCTTGAGCAGTAACTACACCTTGATATAAGACAATCTCATTACTTTTACTTTTATATGGTACATAATCATTAAACGTTTTTATGCGACCGTTATCACGATATGCTTCTTTCATACCATTTTTTTCATTTTCCAAATATACTTTTATCCAACTATTTTCAAGATCGCTAGTTTCCAGCTTTTCAAGTGTAATATCATAATACACACCTAGTGCTTCTTCATCAAATTCAATTTTAAAATCAAATGTTTTATATTCACCAGTTAATTTTTTACCAACTTCATCGCTTATTGGAAACTGATTAACAAGATATATATAATTACCCTTAACGTCATCAGTATTAAAAACATATCTTATTGGACTTTTTTCATCACTAGGATTTAAATTATTATTCTCTTCTTGATTTTGTTGTTGATTATTTTTATTATTATTTTTGTTATTATTGTTATTCTTATTATTGTTTTTATTATCATTATCATCAATTGGCTTTTCTTCTATTATATTACGAATATTATTAATTGGTTGTTTATCTATATTATCAATAATCACAACTTCTTTAAGATAGGCCCCCGATAAATATATTACTAAGAAAACAATGATAATAAATATCAAGGTACTAGTATATAAAATTTTATTTTTCCTTTTCATATTTCCACCTTCTCTACCTTATAGTAATAGAATAACACACTTACAAGAATTATACAATTATTTAAGATTAAAAAAATAAAAAAGTTCAGTATTTTACACTGAACTTTTTAGGTATTATATTTATGATTTATTTGGACTTTTAATTGTACAACTAATTGTTTTAACCTTACTACCATTTGAAAATAAATGGCCATCCTTAGCGGTTGCAGTAATTTCATATGTTCCTGCTAATTTTGCACCAGAATTTATATTTATCGTACAATTTGTACAAGTTGCAACAGCCTTAGTATCACCTTCAACCTTATCATTACATTTTAACTCTGCATCTTTTTCTTGTTTATCTACAACTGTTATTTTACATGTCTTACTTAAATTTGTATTCTCTGTACTTGTGATAGTAACTGTTCCACTTCCAGCTTTAGCACCAGTAACCTTACAATCACTTGAAACGGTCAATGCTTCAGAAGATCCTGAACATTTAATTTTTGTAGATGAACTTGTTATTGTTGCTATTCTTCCTACTGCTACTTCACTAGGGCATGATACTTTAAAATTAGTTTCTGAACAGGTAACACTATCTGAAACATTTGGAAGTCCATTAGCAGGAACTCCAGTAATTCTTGCACTTCCTTTTGCAACACATTCAACTGTAATCTTATTACCACCAACTGTTACTTTAGCAACACTTTCATTACTTGATGAAGCACTTCTTAATGTATAAGGACTTCTATTTGTACTCATTGTACATGAAGTTGTTCCACCTACAACACCACTATTACATTTTAAAGAAGCTGAAGCAGCATTTTCGTTTTCACCACGTTTTGTACATGCATCACCATTAGTTGCTCCTGCTACGTATGTATATCCTCCGACATTACCATATTTTCCAAAACGATATTCGCCTGATGATGTTTTAAAACATAATCCATTACCAGCATACATTGAACATGCTGAAGCATTAGGTATATTAGCTTGTTTTATTGTATAATCATCATATGAACTTGCTGACCATACACAACTAGATGATGATGAATTACAGTAGCAACGACCAGATGACGTAGATGAACCAGTGCTTTCAATTGTAACTGTTAACGTTGTTGATATATTGTTACTACTTTTAACTGTTATCTTAGCTGTACCTGTCTTTAATGCAACAATTGTTGCTGTCGTTTTATCTTGGCTTGGTGTTACAGTAAGAGTTGTACTATCTGAAACATCAAATGTTAATTCTTTGTTAACAGCATCACTTGGAGTTAGAACTGGAGTAAGTACAAGTGTATCTCCCTTTTTAATAGTCAATTGTGGTTGATTATTAACATCTAGGTAAATACCAGATTGATTAAATTCTATCTTTTCTACCTCTTTATTTGATGCTTCTACTTCAACATCAATTGATGCACTAACGCCATTATCACTTGTTGCTGTAACAGTAACTTTTCCTTCTTTAGAACCTAAAATGTTACCATTACCATCAACAGTTAATATACCTTCATCACTACTTTTCCATGATATATTTCCTTTACTTGCATCAGATGGTTCGATTGTAATTTCCAATTTCTTTAATTCTTTTTCTTTAACTTTTATTGAAGATCCATCAACGAATGTTATCTTCTCTGGCTGTTTTTGGAAACCAGAATTACTTGCTTCATTTGATACTACAACTTTAATTGTTTTTTCAACATCATCATTAATATTTAAAGTTATTTGAGCTTCTCCTACTCCAACACTTTCTATCATTCCATCTTCGTCAATTGTCACAACTGAAGGATTAGAACTAGTAAATTCCATTTTAGTTATAAAAGAATTTTTAGGGTTTATTACAATATCATTAGTCAAATTATAAGTTCCTATTGTTTTAAGAATCAATTCTCCTTCTGGAACCTCAACACTTTCCAATGTAATATCTTTATCACCTTTATAAACAATTACTTTTCCTGTACCAATAAAAGGAGTATCTTTCTTTTTATAGGTTGCCGTTAATGTCGTTTCTCCAAGTTTATGAGCAGTTGCTACACCGGTATTTGAAATTTCAACAATTTCCTTATTAGCACTACTCCATTCTAACGTTCCGTTGTATGCTTGTCCATTTAAAGTAACTGCAATTTTCTTAGAATCTTTAATTTCAATATACTCAGGATTATTCACTAATTTTACAACATAATTTGATGTATCATCCTTTAAAAACATGAAATAAACAACTACTGCTACTACCACTAACAAAATAATTAGTAAAATCAATTTAAATGATGAATTGCCACCAATATTATTGTTCCCACTAGATTTAGGCGCAGTCTCCTTTACTTCTTCATTACTATCATAGTCACTATACATATATCCACCTCTACTATACTAATATTAACACATTCTCTAAAGAAATGTAAACATCAAAATAAAAAAAAGCATGTAAAATATACATACTTTCTAAATTACTTAATTTTTTTTATATTTTCCATTATTTTGCTAACTTTAAATGCCCAAGTTGCATTTTTACCATAATCTTTATACATTTGATTTGGTACTTGCATTTCCTTAGTATAAAACTTTTTACTAATAACATTAATTAAATCAGTAATACTATCACCAATATTATTGTATTTTTTATATGATCCACCAAAACATCCTGGGCTATCTTTTATTCCTGCAACATTATTACATTGTTTAAAAATAATGTTACACTCATTTTTACATCCCGTGCTTTCTAAAATAATACCACCGATTAAATAAGGATTAACTCCTTTAGAAATAGAGGTTTTAGCAATATGCTCACCATATCCTTCCAAAAGAGTTTTTTCAAGATATTTATCCATTTTTTTGGCAATATCTTCCATCTTTTCACCATCATAACTTGTATCAGCTATAACTACTTCCTCTTCTTTATCATCTTCTTTAATGATTACTGGTTTGCCTTTAAAATAAATCATAAAATCGTTTTTAAACATTAATTCATTAGCATAATTTATACCATAAACAAACAAGAAATTAAAAAGTACTAATATTATAAAGACAAAAACCTTTCTCATTAAGAAACCTCCTACTACTATTCTACATGTTCAATAACTTTTATATCCTCACTTTTATTATCAATTTTCTCTATTTTCTTAGATAAAATCATTGTATTAATAAAATCCATAACAGCATCTATTATTAAGAATGCTCCTATTATCCTAATTAATACATCTGAAATATCTTTAGCATTAACAATAATATAAATGGCGAACAGTAAGAAAATTACACTGATAATTAAATTAATCCACCATTTTTTTACATCTAATCTTTTTAAACTTATGCTTTGATAAATCATTGTTAAAGCATCCATAAAAATTAGTACCCCAGCACAAAATGGTATTAGTGAAAATAAAATATCAGGATTAACAATTAAAAACAATCCAAAACTTATACATAATATGCCACCAAGAAGATCAAATTTACTATAAAATTCTGTATCTTTTTTTTGATAGACTGTAATAATGTAAACAACCCCATATAATATAGCAAAAACTCCCATAATATAATTCACGGCATTTCTAACAAACATAGGGTTAAGCAACATTATTAACCCTATAATTATATATATAATTGATACAAAATATGCACTGCGTTTTAACTTTCTTATAACTTCCATTTATACCACCTAAATGTATCATACTACAAAAATATTTTTTATGCTACAAAATTTCATAAAAAAGCAAGAATATTTTCAAAAAAAACAAATAATTGTAAAATTACAAAATAATTGATATAATTTTATTTGAAGGAGAAAGAAATGAAATTAAAAAATATTTTTATATTAATGGTATTAATTCTTATAACTACAATTAATGTTAACGCCAACAATATCTACTCTATTAACATGGATGTTTATATTGATAAGGAGGCTAATGCCACTATCACCGAAACATGGCGTGTTAAAGGATCAAATGGTACTGAATGGTATAAACCATTACGAGATTTAGGAAATTCAAAACTATCTAATTTTACAGTATCGATGGATGGTAAACCCTTAACAAGAAAAAATTGGAACATTAATGAAAGTTTAAGTCAAAAAAGTGGTTATTATGGTATTAATTATAATGGAGTTGATACCGAACTATGCTTTGGTAAAACTGATTTCAACGAACATACATTTGTTTTAAAATATAATCTTTCTAATTATATTTTTAATACTGATGATGCACAAGTATTATATTGGACACTTTTTCCTATCTTTCAAAATGTCAATTTTGAACTTTTAACCATTAATATTCGCAGCTACTATGAATTTCCTGATGAACTAGATGTATGGGGATATGGTTATAAAGGTTATGCTTATGTAAAGGATGGTATTATTACTTTAACTAACGAAGATTATCCAACCATGAATAATCAATATGCAGTAGCCTTAGTTAAATTTCCTAAAGAAACATTTATAACTAATAATTATGTTGAATATTTTAATACTTTTGATGATGTATATAACACTGCTGAAGAAGGTACATATGAACATGACTATAACGATTATAATGATTATAACGGTAGTTACAGTTATAATAATAATTCTTTCGGATCAAAAATATTTAACTTCTTTGCAGAAGGTTGGTACTTTTTACTAATTTTATTTGGAGTTGGAGCGAGTGCAAAATTAGCACATGATAGTAAATACGGATATAAGGACAATAAGACAATCGATAAGAAAAACACACCATTTTTCCGTGATATACCATGTAATAAAGATATCTATTATGCAAATGCATTAATATATTTAAACAACTTTGGATTTAATGAAACAAATATCTTAGGGGCCATAATACTAAAATGGATTAAAGAAGAAAAAGTAAAGTTTATTAGACAAGAAACAGGTTTATTCAAAAGAGAAACGAGTTGTATTGATATGCGACTTAATCCTTCTTTTACTAACAGTAATGAAGAAACGCTTTTTAGAATCATGTTTGAAGCAAGTGGTGATGGAATACTTGAACCAAAAGAATTTCAAAAATGGGCAAAAAGAAATTATACAAGATTCTTTAATGTATTCAAAGATTTTAAAAATAATAAAGTTGCATCACTAAGAAGTGAACAGCATATTTATACAAGAACCAACAAAGAAGAATGCAAATACAAGAATGTTATGGATGATATGATTTATGAGGACAGTAAAAAACTATATGGTTTAAAATTATTTTTACAAGAATTTTCAAATATCAATACCAAAGAAACTCTTGAAGTACATATTTGGGATGAATACTTAATGTTCGCTTACCTATTTGGTATTGCTGATAAAGTTGCAAAACAAATTAAAAATTTATATCCTGAATTATTAGAACAGAATAACAACATTGATTTTAATACAATTCTTATTATTAATAGTATTTCTTCAAGTACCGTTAGTGCAGCATCAGCAGCTAGAAGTGCGGCAGAAAGCTATCATTCTGGTGGTGGCGGATTCTCATCTGGCGGAGGTGGCGGTGGCTCCTTCGGTGGCGGAGGTTTCTCCGGTGGTGGAAGTCGTTAATAATACAAAAAAAATACTAGTTTTGAACTAGTATTTTTTTTAAAACTTAACTTTTGGATTTTCTCTTTCTTCTCCAATTGCTTCAAAGAATGGTTCTGGTTTAAATCCAAACATTCCTGCAACAATATTACTTGGGAATACTTCAAGTTTATTCTTATACTTTAATACAGCATCATTATAAAACTGTCTTGCATAAGAAATCTTGTCTTCTGTTTCTTTAAGATTATTTTGAAGATCCATGAAATTTTGATTTGCTTTCAAATCAGGATAGTTTTCTGCTAAAGCAAATAATCTATTAAGTGCTCCAGAAAGTTCACCATTGGCTTTCATTTCATCTTCTGTCGTAGTAGCACTTACCGCTTTATTTCTAGCATTGATTACTGCTTCCAAAGTACCACTTTCGTGTTTAGCATAACCTTTAACAGTTTCAACTAAATTTGGAATTAAATCAGCACGACGTTTCAATAAAACATCAATTTGTGCCCATTGATCTTTTACCATATTACGTAATCTTACTAATCCATTATACGTAGATATGAAGAATAATGCTAAAAGAACAATTACCCCAATAATGATTCCTATAATCATATTTCCTCCTCTTGATTAGATTATAACATTATTTAAAATATGTGTCTATTATTTTTAAAAAAATTAGAAATTATATTGTCAATCAGATAAGTTGTTGTTATACTAAATTTAAGGAGATGAAATGAAAAAAATATTATATTTATTTATTTTTTTGGCAGTATTTACAATAACAAATGTTTATGCTGCTAATGATATTTATAGCATCAATATGGAAATATACTTAAATCAGAATGGTGATGCCAATATTACCGAAAGATGGGATGTAAAAGCTGTTGATGGTTCAGAATGGTTTAAACAAATTAAAAATCTTAATGATATTGAAATTACTAACTTTACCGTATCAATGGATGGACTTCCATTAACAAAAAAAGCTTGGAATGTCAATGAAGGATTAGACGCTAAAAAAGGATATTATGGTATCAACAAAATTGATGATGGTCTTGAATTATGTTTTGGAAAATATGATTATAATCGTCATACTTTCACACTCAACTACACAATGACAAATGTCATTTTTAATACTAGTGATGCCCAAGTATTTATTGGTAAAATAATAAATGAAATGCCTGGTCATAATTTTCAAGATTTTAGTGTAACTATTAGTAGTTTTTATGAATTTCCTAAAAACTTGGATGTATGGGGAACCGGTTATAAAGGACTTGCCTATGTTGATAAAGGTAAAATTTTTCTATCGAATGTAGAAAATCCTGATATGGGTGAAAACAGTTATGTTAGTGCACTAATTAAATTCCCATTGAACACTTTTAATACAACCAAAGTTGATGAAAGATATGAAATTTTTGAAAACGTTAAAAAAGCATTTCAAGAAGGAACATTCGAATATGACAAAGCCAGTATTTGGGAAATAATCCTTCCTATTGTCGGATTTGGAGCAATTACAGGTGGAATAATTTATTGGTCTAGCAAAAATGGTTATGGCTACATTAATAATAAAAAAATAAAAGAAAAAGAAACCCCTGCTTTCCGCGATATACCATGTAAAAAAGATTTATTTTATGCTAATGCATTAATGAAATTAAATAGTTTTGGTTATAATCCTACTAATATATTAGGATCTGTAATTCTTAAATGGGTAAAAGAAAACAAAATTACCTTTAAAAAGGAAACAAAGCAAGGAATATTTAAAGAAAAAGAAGAATACTCTATTGATTTAACAGGTAACCCTACTTTTACAAATGACTCTGAAAAGAAGATATTTGATATTATGTATGAAGCAAGTAGCGATGGTATATTAGAAAATAACGAATTTAAAAGATGGACAAGAACTAATATTACAAGATTTCAAACACTCTTTGATGAAATAGAAAAAAGTGCTGAGGATGATCTAAGAAAAAGTGGACACATATATAAAAGAAAAACAAAAGAAGAATGTTCACGCAAAAATGTAATGGATGATCAAATGTATGAAGACGCGAAACAACTTCTAGGATTAAAGATATTTCTAAAAGAATTTAGTGAAATTGACAAACGCGAAACTATTGAAGTACATGTATGGGATGAATATCTAATGTTTGCCTATATCTTCGGTATTGCTGATAAAGTTGTTGCACAATTGAAAAAACTTTATCCTGAAATTATTGAACAAAATGTCGAGCACTATAATACAGTATTTATGGCAAATTCATTTGCTAGTGATGCCATTCGTGCTGCTAATTCTTATTCTGCTGGTGGCGGTGGACACTCTACTGGCGGAGGCGGAGGCGGAGGCTTCGGTGGCGGAGTTTCTGGTGGCCGTTAAAAAAACACTTGAAATAAAACAAAAACTATTGTATAATAGTTTTTGTTATTTGTCCTGGTAGCTCAGCTGGATAGAGCAACGCCCTTCTAAGGCGTCGGTCAAGAGTTCGAATCCCTTCCGGGACACCATTTTAAATATAAAATATCAGACTATTCTGATATTTTTTATTTTTGTTTAATACTGATTATGTTATCATTAGCTAAAAAAACAACTTTTACTATATCAGTTGAATCAAAAATTGAGTTAGCAAGTGTATATATAACCTCTTCTTTTATTTCATCAGATGTAAAATCAACGATATTAGCAAAACTTAAAGTTACAATATCACCCTTTTTTTCATAGTTTTCAATTCTTATTTTTTCATTAATATAACTCATTAAATTAGTTCGAGTTAAATAACTATTTTTTAAATTATCAATAATGACTTTTATTTTATCATCATGGCTATTAATGTATTTAGTTACTGGTACATAGTAATTAATATTATCCTTTTCTTCATAATAATATAATGTTACTTTTTGGATATCATTCATACTTGTAATACTATATTCTTTATTAATACCAAAATCTTTTGTTAAAATGTCATTTAATCTAATACCAGATTTTGGAAGACTATTTAATTCTTGACCATTAATTGTTATTTTAATTCCTTGAATTTCTTTGAAACTTAATAAACTATATACTAAACTTTCAATTATCTTTTCTTCCAAGTTTTCATTAACATTTAAAAGTGAATTATTAAAATCAATAGTTAAAATATTATTCTCAAGATTAATATTATTTATTTTAGTATTATTAGGTATTAAACCTTTTAAACCACTATAATGTTTATTCCCTACTTTTAAACTATTAATTACAACGGGAATATTTTCCATTAAATTAGTCCCAATAAGCATATTTACTTTTAATAAATAATTATCATCATTTAATAAATAAATTGATGATAGATTAGTATGATATTCTGTCTTAATATTTGATATACTCTTATTCATTGTAAAGCTCGATATTATAAACAAAATAAAAATGATTAAGGTCGTAAAATAGATTTTTTTTAGAATCCTTTCTCTTAACATATACACCTCTAACTTAATATATGAAAAATCGTACTAAATTAGTACGATTACAAAGATATCTCTTTTAATTTTATTAATTCAACAACCGCTGATGCTCGACCAGTAACACCTAATTTTTGCATTGTATTAGATATATGATTACGAACTGTTTTTTCGCTTATTTTTAATATGCTTGCAATTTCTTTAGTAGTTTGGTTTTTTATTAATAAATTAAAGATTTCTCTTTCTCTTTCCGTTAAAACACTTTTATACATATTATTCTCCTTATAATCCTAATGTATTATATGAAGAATAAAAAAATAGTTTACGATTTAAAACTTACAGATATATACATATTTTTATATTCTTTCTCAATTAAATTCATAATTTTAACTACTAAGTTAGTATCGTGTTTTGAACTATTAATTACTACCTCTATAACGTCATTATTGATTTTAACAAAACTATCAAGATTTAACTCTTTTTTTATTAACTTTTCAATATTTTCTTCCATACTTTCTATTTTATTTATACTCTTTATCTCTTCATAAATATTATTTTTCTCTTCAATCGCTAATTCCTCTTTTGTTAATTTTTCATTTAATGTGTTTAACTCTTTCAATCTTTCATCATTTAAAACACTATGCATAGCATCAATAACACTACTTTCATTAATCACTACTCCAACATTATTATCATTTTTAACTACTTTATCAACCAAATACGAACTATTAGTAGTTAATAACAATTCATTAGGCATAGTAACATAATATACACTTAAAACCAATATCAAACTTGTTAAAGTTAAAAAGATTAACCCTTGCTTATTAATCATCTTATCACCCATAAAAATATATTAATAACATTAGTAATTTATACCAAAAAATGTTATAATTACCTTGAGGTGTATTATGGAAGAAAGAATTGATGAGGTTTTAGATAAATTAAGACCATTTCTAATTAACGATGGTGGAAATATCGAATTTATTAAGTATGAAGATGGTATATGCTATTTAAAATTTACAGGTGCTTGTCATGATTGTGCTTTAAATAACATTACTTTAAATGAAGGAATTAAAGAAGCTTTAACTAATGAAATACCTGAAATAATTGATGTTAAACTAGTTTAAAACATCTTTTTATTTTTCTTTATTTATGATATATTTATATAGTGTGAGGTTATTATGAAATATTTAATTAGCGTTTTAAAAAGTAAAACATTAAGAAAATGGATATTATTTATTATTTTATTACTAGGCTATTTATTTTTTGATCTAATATACTTATTAATAGATATTGATTTTACAAGTTTAACAGAAGAAATGGATATTTTTTTATCATTAATTAAATATGTTATTTTTATGGTCTTGCTAATTATTATTTATCGAAAATATCTTAAAGAAAAATGGAAAGATTTTAAAAATAATTTTAAAGAATATGCCAAAATAAGTTTTAAGGATTGGTTTACTGGTTTTTTAATTATGTTAATGGCAAATATCATTATTAGCAAATACATTACTGGTTTAGGAGAAAATGAGGCAGCAGTTCAAGAAGTTATTGCGACACTACCTATCATGGCATTTTTTATGACTACTATCTTTGCTCCTTTTAACGAGGAAATGATTTTTAGAAAAGGTCTCCAAGATTGTTTTAATAATAAATATTTATATATGATTACAAGTGGTTTTATCTTTGGTTTAGTCCATGTTATAGGGGCTACCAATCCTTATGAATATTTATTAATTATTTCATACGGAGCATTAGGATTTATGTTTGCACATACTATTACAAAAACAGATAATATTTTTTGCACAATTATGATGCATATGTTCCATAACGGCATATTAACAATATTGGCAATGGTGATATAATGATTAGTCGTGAAGAAAAGAATAAAAAGTTAGATGATATAATAAAACATGAAAAAACAATTAATTCGTCAAAAAAAGTTGGCAAATTCTTGTTTTTAGTTATTCTTATTTTTATGGGATTATTTATGTATGCTTATTTTCTTGGTATTAAAGGTTTTAAAACAAATGAATATGTTATAAAAGATAATATTCCTGATAGTTTTGATGGTATAAAAATATTACATTTTAGTGATTTATTATATGGAAAAACAATTATTGATGACTCACTTAATGATCTTTTAGAAGAATTTAAATTAATTAATCCTGATATTGTAGTTTTCACTGGTAATATTGTTGATAAAACCCATCGACTTACTGAGAATGAAATTAAAAACATTAATAATTTTATGCAAAATATCCCTTACAAATTAGGGAAATATGCTATTCGTGGTGATCAAGATACTCATAATTTTGATTTAATAATGGATAATACAAATTTTAGCATTTTAGATAACAAGGTACTATCAATATACAATCATTCAAATGAGGCCATAAATATAGTTGGAATTAATATTAATGAAAAAGAGACTATTACGGCTAATGAAAATAATTACACAATAACTCTAATTAATAATTATGATAACTATGATGAATATAATATAAAATCAAATTTAGTCCTTGCTGGTAACAATCTTGGTGGTGAAATCAAATTATTTAATCACTATCTCATAAGTAATAATAAATATATGGATAATTACTATGAAAGAAATAATGCTAAGGTATATATTTCTAATGGATTAGGTAGTCCACGCCATATGCGCTTTATGAATCACCCAAGTATTAATGTTTATCGACTTTTTAAATAAAAATTCCAAAAATAATAGGAATTTTTTTTCTTTTATGTTATAATAATTCATGTACTTGCCAGTGTGGCGGAATTGGTAGACGCGTACGACTCAAAATCGTATATCCAAAAGATGTAAGGGTTCGATTCCCTTCACTGGCACCATTTAGTATTTAGTCGCTAACCATGTTGGTTAGTTTTATTTTATAAAAATACAATATAACAAATGCCAATACGCGTCATATGAAATTAAAACGACTTCAACAAAAGCCGTTTATTTATTTTATACGTGTACTTCTTCGAATAGCATCATTTATAAGTTCTGTCCCTCTACGTGATGCTTCTAATAAACTATTTTGATATGCCATAATAACACCAAAAGCATCTGCATAGTTTCGATCCACAAGATACTTTTGCACGGTTAAAAGAACATTTTTATCTTTTATATTGGAAATTGAACTATTAATTGATCTTAATATATCATTTCTATTTACTTTTCCTGATGAATTCCCTTGTAGTCTTTTTAAAGCTTCACGTACAACCTCATCATTATTCATTCTATCACCTATTATCATTGTAATATATAAAAAGTAAAAATAAAATACTTATTTATTCAATTAATGTAAATAAAAAGCGATAAAATATCGCTTTTATATTTATCTTATGGATTAAGTCTATTTGGTCCACGAAATAAAAATTCAGTTTCTTTAATTGTTAGACCTAAAAGTAACATTGTAAGCCTATCTACACCAATTGCAAAACCACCATGTGGTGGGCAACCATACTTAAAGAATTGTAAATAAAATTCTACATCTTTTCCCAAACCTTTTTCTTTAGCATTCTTAACAAGTTCATCATAACGATGTTCCCTTTGTGCACCACTAGTTATTTCAGCTCCACGCCATATTAAATCATATCCTTGTAATACACCATTTTCTCTCATATGATAAAATGGTCTCTTTGTAGCAGCATAATCAGTAATAAACATAAACTCTGAATTATATTTTTCTGTTGCTAATTTATAAGTTAATTTTTCAGCCTCAGCATTCATATCACCAATGTCTTCTGTTGGAATATCAAAATTATATCTATCATGTAATTCCTGATATAAATCTTTTAATTTAATTCTTGGAAATGGTTTAGTTGGAATAATTACTTCTTTACCAAATAATTCTACTATTTTATCTCCATATCTTTCTTTAACTTTGGTAAGACCCGCTATTAATAAATCTTCTTCAAGATCCATAACATCTTCATATGAATCAATATATGAAAATTCTATATCAAAAGAAGTAAATTCTGTTGCATGACGATTAGTATTTGAGTTTTCAGCCCTAAAACAAGGTGCAACTTCAAATATTCTATCCATTCCTGCAGCCATAGCCATTTGTTTATAAAATTGTGGACTTTGTGCAAGAAAAGCTTTATCATTAAAATATTTAACTTCAAAAACACTAGAACCAGATTCACTGGCAGCACCAATTAATTTTGGTGTATGAATTTCAGTAAAATTATTCTTATATAAAAATTCTTTCATTCCTTCTTGCATACAAGATTCTATGCTTCTAGCTAACATATTTTTTTCATTACGAAGATCAAGCCATCTAAAATCTAATCTAGTATCGATATTAACACCATCTAAATTATTATAATCAAATGGTAATGTATCTGCTTTGCTAGTAACTTCTATTTCACTTGGAATAAGTTCAATACCACCTAATTTAACAGCATCATTTTTCATTACTTTACAAGTAACTTTAACCGTACTTTCTACGCTAGTATTATTCATTATTTCTAATAATTTAGCGTTATTTTCATCACTTTTTTCAATAGTCATTTGAACTTTACC
>JAEEGL010104983.1_pt1 | contig 21700 bp, 21 predicted proteins | sample 9134231 | NCBI WGS metagenome assembly JAEEGL01 (sample SAMN16246548, study PRJNA631951) | gut metagenome | biome: gut microbiome; feature: rumen; material: fiber-attached | host: Bos | place: Iran: Karaj | collected 2018-10
CCGGTTGTAGAAGAACCTAAAATGGAAGGAGAATAAAGTATGGCAAAATTGTATCCTCCTGTCATAGAAGGTACAATACCAGCTTTTAACGGGGCGGTTTTAACCGTCCCGTTTTCTATGAACAGGTCAGTTAGTGAAAGCCAAGTTGGCGAACTTGCACTGCAAGTTAAAACAGTACAAACCAATACATATATTACTACATTATTTGGCAACGCAAACACCGAAAAAACGATGGGCAAATTTAAAACCACTGGCTCTGATTGGACTCCGGTGCCTGGACAATATTATAAACTTCAATTAGCTTATGTTAACAATGGCGAGGTGGGATATTTTTCTACTGTTGGAGTTGTTAAATATACTGAAATTAATGATACAGCATTGGGTTTGTGGTCAAGCGATGGCGATAATATGTTACAACAGAGAAATGAATGAAATAACTTTAAACATTCTTATGTTGGGACTTATACCTATGATGTAGACCCAATGGAAAAAGCTTATAGTTATGAATTTCAAATCTGCGATGAGTCTTCTAATGTCATATATACTAGTGGAACCCGTTTACACGACGTTAGTAAAGACACTCTTAACGTATCTACTGATGAATATACGTTTTTAGATGATTTAGATGATAATAAAAAGTATTATTTAAGATATATCGTCACAACTGTTAACGGATTAAGCCTTGTAACGGCAGACGTCCCGCTCATTGCAGCAGAAGAATTAACAGTAAATTTAAACGTGTCATTAACAGCAAGAAATAACCCAGAAAATGGTTATATTGAGCTTCTTATGGCCGCTGATATAGATCCAACAACCCAAATTGAAAAATTTATTTCCGGTAAATTTAAAATTTACCGTCAAAATATAGAATACCCAAAACGATGGGAACCAATTTTCACTTTTGTTTTACAAAGTGAACAACCATCTGCGTATACTTGGCGAGATTTTACCATAGAGCATGGTAAAACTTATAAATATAAACTTTGCCAATTTAGTAAAAGCGATATTACAGCAACAGTCGGATATTCAGAAGAAGTATACGCAGATTTCGAAGATATGTTTTTATTTGACGGAAAACGCCAATTAAAAATCCAATTTAACCCAAAAGTATCAAGTTTTAAAAACGATATTTTAGAATCAAAACTTGATACTATTGGTAGCCAATATCCATTCTTTTTTAGAAATGGGCATGTCCACTATAAAGAATTTCCAATTTCTGGATTAATTTCCTATTGGGTTGATAATGAAGAATTATTTGTTCCGCTAACCAAGATTGGTTTAGCAGAAAACAATTTAACTCGTAATGCCAGTGCGCAAGATAAGATATATAAGAATCAAATTGTTTATTCTTATACATATGGCGATGAAAACGATAGAAATAGTACTGGCCAAGTTTATAAAACAGAAACTAAATATAATCTTACTCCGGGGCAAGTACAAAGTTATCGTAACGCCGGATATGAAGTCGAATTAGAACGACCGTCTCGCACATTTGACCTTAAAGATAGTGAGGGGCATGTAATTTTAGATAGCGAAGGGCATAAAAAACAACGTACTACTGATTCTATTTGAAGAATTACAAATAACGCAAACACAATAGCATTACATGGAAAACGAATTGAAGATAGTAATAAATATTTTTTACATAATAATTTTAAAACAACAAATTTAGTAAATTATAATATTGCAGCTGAACGTCAGTTTAAATTAGATGTATTAGAATGGTTAACAAATGGAAAACCAAAATTATTCCGTTCACCAACAGAAGGAAATTATATCGTACGTTTAATGAATACCTCATTAACACCAACTGATACTGTTGGCAGAATGCTACACACGTTTAACTGTACGGCTTATGAAATTGACGCTTATAATTATACCACTCTTGGTAATTATGGATTTGTTTCTAGTGATACGGTATCTAATGATACGACAAAATTGCGTTTTAGAACTGTGCGTTTACGCGATCTTTGTAATGTAAGTTCAAATATTTATTGAGTAGATAGTGGCCACACTCAAATTGAGGTTTTAAAGAATCCTTATGGTAATCATAATAGATTAATTGCGCAATCAGTTAGTATTGAAGATTGCCAATATGGAGATAAATTTACAATTAATAATGTTGATATTGTAATTGGGGCAACTCTTTCATATAATATTGATAATTTATTTGAAATAAATTCAATTATGTTTAAACCTTCTGAGGTTGCTGCATTACGTAGCGGGTCTGATGCGATGTTTGATGACCCAATTATCACTTATAGCTACTATGATAGTTTTGAAGGGGATTCTTTATTTGATAATATTACTAAAATTACTACTGGTACTGTTCCTGCGATCCAGGTAACAAGAACAAATATGAATATGTATACAGACAATATCGTTAATGATATAGAAAATGTTAAAATATCTGTTATTAAATATAATCGTATTCTATTAGAAAAACGTCCAGTAGAGGAAATTTATAGTATTGTTAATATGGATTTAGAAAGTACTTTATGAAAATTAAATAGAGGGCCAACTGTTATTGATGGCCAAGTTATTCCGGGCGGGATGAGTGACGATGAGTTTGATTTTGTTTTTACTTTTGATAGAAAAAATCCTTCTATTTCAAATGCTTTATTACCAGAGCAGTATAGGCCAAGCCACATAGCAAAATCAATGCCATTTTATATTTTCCATATTTCACCGACAGTTGTTCTTGCGGATGATATAGCAACTGAAATTCGCACATATCGTACTGAAATTTTACAAATGGCAAATTTAGCTGGAGTTACATTAACATTAGAAGATTTATTAACAAAAACAAAAGAACAAATTTGGGAAATGTTCCCGTTAACATACCAAACAGCAGCATTAAATCAGGCATTAATTCAATTTAATGTTTGGAGGGAGCGCGCACTTATTGGTGATGGCTCTATTCAAACAAATGAACATGCTTATATTTTAACAACTGATACTGTTAGAGAACCTAATAAAACGTATTATATTAAAGTAAAAACAACGACTGAAGGAAATGAAATTCATGAAGTATATGTTGTTTATGATGGAGATTTAGTTGAACCTATATCTCCAGTATATGAATATAAAAATATCGTTATTCCTTTAAGTGAAACTTTAGAAGATTTATATTTGAATTTTGATGTTGAATGAACTTCATATAATACTGATTATTATGTTTATTATGATACTACAACACAACGATTTAGAATGTTTGATAATAATACATATTCAACTAAAGTATATTTTAATACAGGCGAACTAAATGGTTTAACTCTCGGCGAAAATGGAGAACCAACAGCAAGCCCATACGTTGACTTACGTGATGCTGTACAGCCAGCGCTATATTTAAATTTAGACAGACTTACAGATTTTTATATTGGAAACGGTATTTTGGCAACAATTACATACACATATTCTACAACATCATATGAGTTTGAAGATTCTGAATCAAATATTCTAGACGCAAAAGATTTATATGAGCGTGGCTTAGCAAGATACGCTGAATATGTAAAAGAATGAACTATTCCTTCTGGGAATACTATAGTTGACCCATCGCAAGACATTGCAACCGAAGTCGTAGGCAATGAAACATCAATTTGATATTTTGATGGACAACAATATCCATGGCAACAATGATTGGCTCATGCTAAAGATGATTATATTGCAAAACTAACGGCGCGCGTAGAGCTTTGAAGAGAGGAGAATAGGGTAGATGGACTTTCATAATCCTTTACTGGATGAAGTGTTTTTACATAATCTTTATTCAGACAGAAACAAAACAATCTACGCAAAAATTATCGCATTAAATAATCAAGAAGAGCCAATCGAACAAATTGAAGGTAGAGTAACTGGAGGATCCGTTAGCTTAGACGGGTCTTCCAATGTTCGCCGTAGTTGTAATATTACTATGGTGGCCCAAGAAATGAATATTAATTCATATTATTGGGGATTTAAAAATAAATTTAAACTTTATATTGGTTTACAAAATAATATAAATAATTTTTATGATGATATTATTTGATTCCCTTTTGGGGTAATGATAATTACTAATTTTTCAACTTCACAATCTACAAACGGATACACAATTTCTATTAATGGCAAAGATAAAATGTGTTTAATAAATGGCGAATTAGGCGGCTCATTGTTTGCTGCCGTAGATTTTGGAAAAGAAGAAGTTTATGATAGCGAAACTATGGTTACTACAATGTATGATATCCCTATTGAGAGAATTGTACGTGAAGCCATACATGAGTATGCCCAGGAGCCATGAGAAAATATTATTATTAATGATTTAGACGACTATGGTTTAGAATTGTTAGATTATAAGGGTAGTAAGCCAATGTATCTATTAATTAGTGAAGAAAATACTAGCAACACATTTTTAGGTGATGTAATTCAAATGACGCTTAATGGAGATACAACAGTTACGTATTCAACAACTGGGGTTTCTACCACTATTGGACAATTAAAAGATGGTGAATATAATCCGCGTTCAAAATTAAATTTTGAGGGGGCGGATATTGGAAGCTATAAAACATTTTATTATGGTACAGGTACTAATAGACAATTAATTAGCGTAGCCAAAATTGAATATGGACAAACTTGCGGATATCGTTATACAGATATTACTTATGCCGGAGATTTAATTTTAAATACTGGCGAACCAATTACTTCTATGTTAGATAAACTTGTTGCAATGCTTGGAAATTGAGAGTATTTTTATAATATTGATGGAAGATTTGTTTTTCAACGCAAGAAAACATATTTAGATAAAACATGAAATAATATTATTACAAATAACGATAACTCCTATGTGCCAACTTCTGGCGAAACATATGTAGAAAGCGCTCTGTGGTCAAGTGCGGTATCTTGGAATTTTACTGATAGCTTTTTTGTAACAAGTTTTAATAATACTCCGGTATTAAATAATGTTAAAAACGACTATTCTATTTGAGGTACGAAACAAGGAATAGATGGAAGTGAATATCCAGTGCATTTAAGATACGCAATAGATAAAAAACCAAGTTATTATAAATGTATTACGGGAGATACTGTAAATAGTGTAATTAAAGATTCTAATGGAAATATATATACTAATAAAGGAGTTGTACCTTACAAATATAAAAAACAACAACCAGACAACGGTAAATATGTTTTTCAATTTCATGGTAATGAATATGTACCATATAGCTGTTTAAAATTAGATTTTGGTACACGCTCAAATGGCACAATATATTTACAAGATTTAGACCATAATACTAGCAGTGAGGCTAGCTTAAATAGTCATTATATAGCAAGTAATGGCTGAGTATTCTATGGCACAGATTATAAATTTCATTGACTAGATTTAAGATTAACAGAAAATGATACTAAAAAAATTATTGCTGGATTAGAAGCAGAATGATATTCAATTGATGGCGCCAAAGAACATGGACTAGTAAATCCAGAATTAATAGGGGTGGATTGGCGTGAACTTATTTTCCAAATGGCAAAAGATTTTAGGCAATTTGCTCACTATACTCCATATGATGAAAACGATGGTAAAGAGCATAAATATACCAATATTGAATTACAGCGCATTGCCGATAATTTTCCTGCATTAATTCGATCAAATAATGGGAAAACCAAAAATGGTGAGTGGCGCTATCCATCGGGCAAAACTGGATATGAACAATATTATACAGATATTGAAGGTTTTTGGCGTCAATTGTATTGCCCGCCAAAACTCTTATCTAATTGGCAAAACACCGGGGTATGGACAGATAGAGCTACAAACATTACGCAAGCAGAATATATTAATGGTGGAGAAAACGCGGATGGTGGCACGGTATCTATTGTTTTAGACAATGCCACAAAAACAAATATTTTATATTTCTTATCAACAAATTGGGTTGGTGGCGGAAATGCTATGGCCTCTGGTTGAAATAGACAAATTATAGATTCACCAGCAAATATTAATTTCTGGTTTGATTTTTTAGACGCAGATAAAGATTCAGATTTCGCAAAATATTCAGTCCCAATGATTGGAGATAGGGCAAAATCTGTCAATGATAGTATGGTAAAAGCCATATATTTTAGAGAAGTGCCAAATACTATTTTTACACCAGATATTTCTACTTTACCAAGGAAATCTGGTTACACATATATGCAATATACTGGAAATAGTAATATGGAGGCATTGTTTAATATTAGTTCACAGGGCAAAAGCGCAATTGATGTGATGGAAGAGTGGATTAATAACTATGTATATGCTGTTGAATCAGCAAATATAAGCACTGTGCCAATTTACCATCTACAACCAAATACACGAATTAAAATTATGGACGCAGATAGCAAAATTAATGGTGATTATATTGTATCACGCATTTCTATCCCATTAGCTTATAATGGAACAATGTCAATCACTGCTACAAAAGTAGCAGATAGAGTATATTAGTTTAAAAGGAGGAAGAAAAATGGCAAATAAAATATATCAAGCTCGTTTTTTAGGGATTGGCGCAGATATAGAGAACATTACCGCAAGTAATTTATGTGCTTCCTCGGGAATAATTAACGAAAATAATCAACCAATTGCTAATATACGACAAATTAGTATTGAAGGCGCTCCTGGAATGGTATTTTTCTTAAATGGAATACAAGCAGTAATTGGCAGTACTGGCGTTTATGAAGTTTTCTTTAATGAACCAGATGGGAGAGGTTTATATTTTTCTGCGGCTTCTATACAAAATCTTCGAGAACAGAACCAAAGAATAAAAGAATATAATGATTTAAACCCTCCCACTGGAAAGCGCCCTTATACTCCGTTAACTGTAAACGTTGTATATGATGAATAGGAGGAAATGGAGTAAATGGCAAGAGAAATTTCACAAATCCGTTATACCGGAAACGCAAATACCGCATCGGATTTTATTACCGGCAGAGCTTTTCAGACCGAGGCCGCAAAAGGTATAGAACAAATTGGTATTCAGGCAGCGCCTGGAACCAAATTTTATTTAAATGATAGCCCGGACCCAATTATTATTGGTAGTACGGGTATTTATGAGTTAGATTTAATGGATATAGCTGTAGTGACCGCACTACGTTTTGATGCGGAATCAATTAATGCTATGTCAAACAATGAAGGCAATGAAACAATACCACTATTGGTAGATTTGGTGTATAAGGAGGCAGACAATTTATGGCATTCTACGGACGAGTAACAAATGAATCTAAAACGTCCATGACGTTTGATAAAGTTTATCCTAACGTTGCTACCATGAAAGCAAATGTAAACGATGGCGTATTTACTGGTCGTTTCGTGCTGGTTGAATATGACACCGATTTAGAATTGGATACTGCTACACAGGCATATATCTCACAAGTTTGTGGTAGTAGCGCAGCAAACGATTATGTAGATTACTGTAATTTTGTTAGTACAGCCTCTGAGGAAGACCGAATTACAGTTAATCATGAATATAACTATAAAGTTGATAAATTATTAAATAGTAAATTAGGTAGAGGATATGACTCTACGGTTTGGCGTAAAATCTCTAAGGATGGGTCTAGTGAGTACGTGATGTTAGCAGAATTAAATTCTGTTGTTCCAACATTTAATGTTGAAGCGGCCCCACCAACCGATCCAGAAGATCCATTGGGCCAACCAATTAAGCCATATTTTTCAAAAGATAGTACCAATGTAATGTATAATTTACACGTTGGCGTTCCTTGGGGATTAGAAATTCCTACTCCTAGGTATAACAAAATTGGTTTTAATGACCGCGTGCGCCAAAATGAATTACCAGAAATTGGTGAAGATAGAATTAGTGTTACAGATATTGAAAGTGGGGAAAAATATCAAGATAAAAATAATCCACTTCTTTATGAAGAACAAATAGATACTAAAAAAATTGAAATCGCTTTACCATCTCTTGGCCGTATAGCACGCGATAGCTATGACTTAATGTACGGTAAAGGAGCACCATCAACTGAAAATAATGGGCAAAATATCCGTGATGTTGATAATATTGGATGGAGTATGACCGACCAAGCTAAACATAGCGAAGAAGGTTTAATGTCTAAAAACCATGATATTAAAAGCATCGCAGGAGCAATTAACTCTGTTTGTGATTTAGTTGGTACAAATATTATTGAAAGAAAACCTAGTAGCGCTAATAGCGCAAAAAATGGGTATATTTATTATGAACCATACGCAAAAAAATACTATTTTAAAGATTATACATATACGATTGACCCATTAGACCCAACAGACCCGGCTGATGCTAGCCTTATTCATGATGGGTCCGGGTATGTTGAATTCCAAGGGAAAATTCTTAATCCTAATGAAAGGTCAGCATTAACTAATCAAATTACCCCTCTTTATGTCCCAACTCCTGCTCCAGCTCCGGCTGAAGGGCATGAGAATGACCCTGTTTGGGAACCAGAGGATTATACTTTATTAAAAGATAACACAAAAACAGAACCAGATGAATGGTACTGCACGCTAAATAGCGCTGCATTAGAAATACTAACAAACCCAGCAAATGCTATTCAACACGCTGATGAGGATTTTGCGACCGCAAAAGCTGCTGGTACTTTATGAAAAATTGTTCCAAATGGGTCCTCTGAACAAGAAGTCGTGTTAATGCAGCTTGAAGAAGATGACACACAAGATAGCGATATCGCATATTATAGAATATCTAATATTGATGATGAGCAAGAACATAAAGTTTTCTTACCAACAGGTGGCACACAAGCTCCATTTTATACATATGATGGTGAAAGATTGAGTGTTTCTGATTTAAATACAGCACAATCTGTATATCAAATGATTAGTGAAAAACAACAATCGCACCCAATTGATGAGCATGGTGATGAAATCCCCGGCCAAATTAAATATACTACAATTCTAGAAAAAGTTGGTGTTACATACGCAACTCAAAATCCGGGCAGTGAAAGAGTATTCTATCCGTGGCCAAATAATAGCAATGCATTTACTATTAGCACTATTGGTAGTGGGCAAAACGCAAAAAGAGTTGTTACTCTTGGCAATGGTGGCCCATATGAATGGCAAGTAAGAACAATAATAGATTCAGAAACAAACGCAGAAAAAACTGTTTATGTATTATCAAAGGCATCTTATACAGCAACAAGTGTTTTAGATTGTTTAAGAGGCGTACATGTATGCACTATTAGTTTGGCTAGAAGTATAAATCCTTATAGACCAAATGCAGAATATTGGGGTTCATTTGTTGCTGGTGAACATATTTATAGAAAGACAACCGAGCGTAATGACAGTGTAGATACTTATAAACTACCTGCTACATATAATGAAAATGCATCTGGTGAAAAGCGTGTCCGTATTGACAATGTTCCATTACTTGAAAATGACCCTGTTTATGGCACGGTATATAAAATTGCTGGTGTTAATGGTTTAAGCAGAGAAAATACAGGATTATTCTATTTTGTACCAAATGAGTTATTCTTAGAAGATAATGGAACCTTTACAAGAGCTGAGGAGTACCCAGTGAGTGAGGATGCAAATGCTCCTGCTCCAGTATGGTATAAATATCGCGAAGTTGTTGTTAAGAGTGACCCGCTTGGTGAATTCCATGAGGGTGAATTATGAAATACAAAATTAAATCTTGCAGAAATTAATGCTCGTAGCGATCGTCAAGGCGCTAATAAATTAGTACTTGGTATCAGAGTAGCAGAACCTACTTTATTTGAATTAGATGGGTATGGCGAAGATCAAAACACTTTAAATGGTTGGCTAGTATATTTAAACAAATTAGTTGGAAGCATTAGTGATCCAAATTCAAGGAATGCCCATACAATTCAGGGATTAATGAATACAATTACTGATAAACTTGATAGAATTGAATCTACCGCAGCCAATAAAATTATTGCTACTGACCATAGTGGCCATTTGGTTGGTGCAGAAGTAAATGCAGACGATTGGACAACCTTATCAGTTAGCACAAGCACTCAATCTAATGTAACAACAGTAAGCATTAGTCATAAAGCAAATAGTTGGGCCAGCACAAACACCGCTTCAAATGCCTTTGGTGTTCAAACAATTAATGGTAACACGGTATTTGTATTCCCAACCGTTGACTCAACAGGGCATATAAATGGTTCAACGCAAGTAGCAGCAAGCCAAGCTGCCGGTGCGGTACAAATGCCAAACGCTTTCACCACAGTTGTTGCTACGGCTGTATCAACATCAACCAACAACTTAAGTGGAGAAAACCAATCAATAAGCATGACGCCTGGCTCTATAAATGATACAATTACATTAAGTAACTGAAACAAATGGGTTATTGTGCAAGGAGATAGTGCTCATAATGTAGTTAGATTTGCCCATGCTGTTGGCACAATAAATTCAACAACAGCGGCAACGGCTGTTTCTGGGGATACAATTGACCTTCAAACGGTTAGTTATGATGAAGCTGGCCATATTATAGGAAACACAATAACTACTTATACTTTACCAGCTGGGTTCAAAACTATAAATGGTATTACAGCGAGCAATACTGGCGACGCACTTACAATAAACACCGATTCTTGGTTAAGCACAAGCACAAGCACAAACAATAATACTAATATAATAACAATTGCACACGCAAATCCATCAACAGTAACACATACAAATATCGCCGATGTTGGTTTAACATTTGGTGGTTCATTTACAATTGCTGATTTAGATTTTGATGAAAAAGGACATTTTGCTGGAAGCGGCACCCATAGTATAACATTACCAACAGTAACAGTTACTTCGGCAGCACCAACAGAAAACGGTAGTAGTATAGTTCGGGGCATATCATTTGATTCTAGTACTAGTACAGCCACGTTGACACAAACAGTGACAGATGTCGATAGACTTGTATTAGCTAATTATATTAATGTAACAACCCCATCAACCCCATTAACAAATGAACAAATTGTATTACTACAATCACCAATTGCAAAAACAGACCCAATTCATCAAGCATTTGAAAAATTACAATATCAATCTAGCATAACTGCTAGTAATATAACTAATTTACAAAACACGGCAGCATTAGTTGGCACAAATACTAATACTGATGGTGATATGACACTATATGGCATTAAAGCATATGTTGATAGAGGATTAGGCACAGTTCAGACAGAATCTGATGGTCAAACCATTACTACCACAATTACTTTATCTAATTTGATGAGCTATATCTCATCTTTAGAAGCTCGTATAACCGCTTTAGAAACTGCGTCAGAACTTAATGGCGGAGAATAATTTTATTCACGAGCTTGCCTGTTTATTGGGGCAAGCTCGTTTAATTTAATATGGTTATTTATTAATTATTATGAAAGAAAGTAAAAAGAATAGGAGGATACTACTTTGGCTTTAGCAAATTATGTTAAATTCAGAAGGGGTACGCCGGCAAATTATGCAGCTCTTATTACCAAAGATGCAGATTCCCTATACTTTATTTCAGAGCAAGGCGCTACCCAAGGCGTATTATATCTTGGTGATAAATTAATTAGTGGTAGTTTAACTTCTAGTATTTCATTATCAGATTTACAAGATATTTTACTTAGTAATAACGTAACACCAAATTCATTATTGATATATGATGGTACCGAACAAAAATGGGTAAATAAGCCTTTCAGTGAAATTTTTAGTGAAATTACCGGTAGCCTACTTGAAATGGTGGGCGCAACTGCTAGCACTGATGGTGTTGGTGGGACTGTCCCGGCTCCTTTAGCTGGGGACCAAGCTAAATTCTTACGCGGTGATGCCACTTGGGTAGAAGTCAGTGAGTTTACTCCTGTCCATGCGCAAGAGCTAGCCCAGTTAAGAACAGATTTAAATGGTATTATTGGTAACGATACTGGTTTGACTATGCGTGAAGTCGCTGCCCAGGAGGTAGCTACAATCGTCGCAGATGCTCCGGCAAGTTTTGATACCTTAAAAGAAATTGCTGACTGGATTGCAGATCATCCAGACAGTTTTACAGAAATTAATTCTCGAATTACTATTCTTGAGACAGGAGTTGGCAATTTGGAAGACGAAATCGCGGCGCTACAAGATGCCGACGAAGATCTGCAAGCTCAAATCTACGATTTAGCCATGCATTTAAGATGGCAACACGTAGATGGGTCCGAAGAGGACGATGAATAATAAGAGAGGAGATTTTTAAAATATGGCAAATGTTTTATTTAAACGCGGGTTAAAAGGAAATTTACCTCAAGAAAACACGAGTGCTGTTGTAGATGGTGCGCTATATTTTACGACCGATACTTGCCAACTATATTTAGGTAATGGTCAAAAATTATTACCAATTGGTGATAATATTAGAATTTGCTCAGACGCTGCACTTACAGCTTCCGATGGTAATTTAGGCCCTGCTGCAGACCATAAACACGAATTTGCTTATATTACCGATGGTAATATTATGGCATGGAGTGATGGTACGCATTGGGTACAAACAAACCCAGATACAAGAATTGCTAATAATGGTTTTACTTCTGGTGTTGTTACAACAACAGATGGCGCTACTGTTACATTATCAATCACAGACAGTGCGGCTCGTACTGTTTCTACTGCTATTAGTATTGTTGCTGGTTCAGAAAATGTTACAGTATCAACAACAACTGATGGCGAAATTAGTATTGCTGTTGACCCAGATACAACATATACATTAACAACATCATTATCACCTCGTCAAGATGAAGACGATATAGACGATGTTGATATCGTATTAACCCCATCTGCTGGCCAGGCTCAAATAGTTAAATTAAAAGATAGTAATAGCGTTAATGTTTTACGCAACAATGATGGTTCTATTTCATTCGCAGTTGATAATTCTGGTATTGGCGGTATTGCTAGTTACTCAATGGGAAATGGCAACGGTAAATCTGGTGCAGCCGCTTCTACAAGTGGTTTCTATGGCGATATTACCGGTTCTAACGCCGCTCATTATGTTTCAAGTATTGACCCTGTAATTGTTTATGGCGAAGGGGCTGATCAAACAGTACATTTCAACAGTGGCACAGCAACATTAAGCATTTATACTAAATCAGAAATTGATACTAAGATTCAAAACCTTGAAAAGAACTTAGACGCAATGACATATAAGGGCACAACAGATGCTGTTCCTTCTAGTTCAGGCGTCCATCTTGGTGATACATGGAAAGCCAATGATACATTCACAATTTCAGCAGGTCAGAGTTCTACTGGCGCGGCAGTTACCGTTGAGCCAGGGTATTTAATTATTGCTAATGGTACTGAAGGCGCAGATGGTACGATTACAAGTTCAACATTAAAATTTGATGTTATCGCTGGTGATACAGATGATACAACAATTACCATTACCGAAGCTAGTGTTACAACGACAACATCTGAAAGTCCAAGTGCGTTTGTTAGTACTACTTTATCAGGTATTAAAGTTACTGACTCTCAGGGCGTTAAGAGGGGCGGTCTTCTTGTCGGCGGCGTAAACGGCCAATTAACTAGTACCGCAAGAACCGTTACATTACAAGATGGTCAACCTGTAACACAAGTTGTTCTTGGCTTAGCAGATAAAAATGCTACAACAGTAACCACAACATCGTTTGAACAAACCGCTGGTGGAACATCAACTGTTACTCTTATTAGTGGCGTTTTATATGATAGTAAGGGTCGTGTTGAAACAGTTCAAACAAAAGAGGTTACTCTTGTTGATACAAAATTAAGTACAGCCAGTTATAGTATTTCTGCTAGCTCAAATGTAGCAACAATTACATTCGCAGTTTCTGATACAGCTCCTACGACTAAATCAGATTCATTCGCATTAACATCATCTGGTTCAATTACAGTTACAGCTTCAGCAAAAACAATTAATGTCGATTTAGTTTGGGGCACTTTCTAAGATTTAGGGACAAACCCCACTAATTAAATACTTATCTTTTTAATATGTATTAGGAAGATTATAAATAAAAAGACTAGGGAGAAAGATTTTATTTAAATCTTTTCTCCCTATTTTTTTTGATATGATGGAAAGGAGAAAAAGAAATGAGCGAAAATAGAATAGCTTTTACGCCTATTTATGGTGATTCGTCAAAAGTTAATCAAGCTTCAAAACGAGCCGGTCAGTTATTCTTCGAAACAGACACTGGTAAAATTTTCCTTGATATTGATGAAAATGCTCGTAAAATTATGGGCGGAACTTCTTTATATTATAGCTCTCAAGGCGGCGTTGGCGATGAAATTCCTCGTATTGATGAATATTACGGCTTGCGCAAAGATTCTTTGGAAATTGATTCATCTGCAATGCTAAAAGCTGGCGATTTGATTGTCGGCGCAGACGGTTCTTTTTATCGTATTGTAGATAGTGATAGTATTAATTACTTATGTAATCGTATGACTATCGGCTCTACTGGCGGTGGTGCCTCTGTTTTTTATAGCGAAGAAGAAACAATTAATGTAGACGAAGATAATGAAGGCTTTTATTTATTAACCGCTAGTGATGTTATTGTTGCCGATGGCAGTAGAATTAAAGAAGACGATTTAATTATTGGTTTAGATAACGCATTTTATCGTGTTTCTGAAATTCTTGACAATAATTTACTTCGTTGTACTCGTTTAGCAATCGCTGGTGGTGGCGGCGGCGGTGGCGCTGGTGTATCACCAAAAGCAAAAATCCATTTAAGCGATGAAGACACAGCAATTCAATATTTAATTAATGGTAAAACTGCTACAATGAGAGTTTGGGCAGAATCTGGAAAAGACCCAGATGATGGAGAACCATTAGATACTAATTTAATTGTTCACTGGTCTTTATCAGAAAAGAAGCTTGGTGAAACAACATACGAAGAATATGAACACGGTGACTTCCCAATCGTTGCTTCTACATCAGATAATCCAATTTGGGAAACATTTGAATATGGCACAAAAGCTCGTCCTTCTACTTCATTAAAGTTAACATTCTATGTAACCGGCAGTAATAGCCAAGATAGTAGAACAAGTTCTCATGATTTCTTTACTTCTGAATTAAGATTAACACCGCATGACAACTTTAATAATGTTAGCACATTTACTGCTGGAAATGTTACTATTTATTGTTCTGCAATAGGAAGTTTAGACAAATTTATTTACTATTATTTTGAGACAAATGGTATTGAAGAATGCTTAAATCCAAATGGAACATTCTTGAGTAAAAATGCACCTGCTGAGTGCTCAATTGCCGTACCGGCAGAATTAGCAACACATGGTATGCATAAAGTTCGTATTGAGCTATATCAAAGCATTAATGACAGACCGGATTTCAATTCCGCAGCAACCCCTCTTGAAATGGAAATTGCTGTTGTTGACCCAGAAGATACAAGAGCTATTATTTGGCTTGGTGATTATCAAGACGAATATTATCAGTATGACTCTATTAAAATTCCATTTAGAGTTTATGACCCGAGCCCAAGTGCGCAGTTAGGCGCAACAATTACATTATTTAAAGATAATCGTAAACTTGGAACAAGAACCATTTCTGACTCTAATGCTTTCTCAATTTGGGAAATCGTTGATGCAGATTTAGGTTTAACAAATAGCTATGTTATTTCTTGTGGGGAAGAAGATAATGAAGCTCGCAGAGAAATTACTTTTAGAGTTGTAGAAGACGTTAACCGCGCAGGCATGAAAATTGCTACCGGTGGATTACGTTATTTATTTGATGCGAGTGGTAGAAGTAATAGTGAATCACCTACCAATAGAATAAAAAGTAGTTATACAAATAGTAACGGAGTTACAATCTCAGGCCAGTTAGAAGGATTTAACTGGTATAATAATGGTTGGATTATGGATTCTGAAACAGGAAATACTTGTTTAAGAATTAGCAATGGCGCTGTTGTTCGTATCCCAATCGGAGCTACAACATTTGCCGCAGCAGAAACCATTAACCAATCTCATACATTTGAATTCCAGTTCAAAGTTCGTAATGTACAAGATTATAGCAGTATTGTACATAATATTACTCGTTATCAGGGTAATACCGAACCTACACATGGCCCAGCATTCCCACAGTGGACAGACGAAATTCCTTATGCTGCCTTTGTTAATAGAACTTATTTAGAGTGAAGCGATGGAAAAGTATATGATAACTATGATGCTTTCTTATCATGGTTTATGCCAAAATATTATGAAATGAATATTGATGAGCATCCAGAACTGGATGGCACATGGCCGCCTTCATATGATGATTTGGAATATCGTGAAACCGAAAAGATTTTAAATACAAACTATGCTGCTGGTAGATATTATGATGGACAGCATGGTATTTGTATTGGTGCACAGGATGCTATTTTTACCAATGGTGTTAATACAGTTAACGTTTCTTATGTTGAAGACAAAATTGTTAACTTAACAATTGTTTATTCACATGGCGACCCTGACGCAAATCAGGCCGGCTCAGGTAGCAATAGATTAATGTCTATTTACTTAAATGGCGTTTTAACTGGTGTTGACCGTTCTACTGCAAATAGTAGTTGGGACATTAATGAAGCAAATATCGTTTTTGATTCTCGTTATTGTGACTTTGATTTATATAAAATTAGAGTTTACGACCAACCATTAACATTATCTGCTGTCTTAACAAACTATATGGTTGACTTAAAAGACCCGGTTGGTTATGATTTAGCCCAATTAGCAGTTCTTAATACTACTATTGGTGAATCACAATTAGTTTATGATAAAATGTTACAATATAATGATGAGCATCCAGATGGATACATTATGCCTTATATTGTATTTACAACAAAAGAAGAAAGTGATAATACTTTACCATTTAGCAAATCTAAGAAGATTACAGATGTTCAAATTGAATTTGTTAATACTGGCCTTGAAAGAGCTTATACAAAAGGTGAACTTGATACATTAGCAAATAAAGCTCAGCAAACCGTTGATGAATATTATGCTCACCATTGCCCTTCTTGGAAAGGTAGTAATATCACAATGCAGGTACAAGGAACTTCATCCGAGTTCTATCCTCGTAGAAACTACAAAATTAAAACAAAAGATGGTGACGGCAATATTAATATGTATATGAACCGTGGCCCTTTTGCTAGTAAATATAGAAATCCAGACCAATTAGAAGATACTCATTTAAAATTCTTCTATATGGACAATGATACAGTTGGCACAACTAAATTTACTATGAAGATTGACTATATGGAATCTTCTGGTACATATAATATGGGTTTTGCTAACTTAGTAAAAAATGCATATTCACATCACCCATTAGATGACTACAATAGTGTTGGTGCATTTGTTGTAGAAGACCCAGAAACAACAACAGAGGTTGTAGCAACCACTTACACAGAAGGAACATCTTATTGGTATAAAAACCACAAAGGCAACTGGAAAGAAGCAGCTCCAGAAAGAATTGAAGACAACTTACAAGTTGCAAGCGCAGAAGATTTTGCTAAGGGCCCATGGCAATTAGCACAAGAACAACAGCTTGGCGATTTAATGATGGATAAAGTTAAAGTTGCAAAAGAGGGCGAAGATGGCTATAACACTTGGTATATTAGAGAAGCTGGCTATAAAGTCGCCTCTGTTGCAAATACAGAAGATTATCGTACATCTGTACAAGGTTTCCCTGTTTTAGCTTTCCATGAAAAAACAAATGCTAATGGTGAAAGAACAGATATTACATTCATCGGTCGTTATAATATGTTATTAGATAAGGGCTCTGATGAAGCATTCGGATTTAAGCCAGCTACAAAAGTATTTAGTAGATGGATTAAAGACGATGCAGGACGTCCAAAATCAATTAGCGATGTCGCAGAATGCTGGGAAGCTGAAAACAACTCTCGTGGATTCTGTTCATTCAGAGATGCCGCAATTGCTAGAGACGCTTCTGATACAAGATTCTTCGAAACAGATACATTAACAGCATCTGGCGCACCAATTGTGGCTGACTATTGGGAATATCGTTATCACTCAAAAGCAGATTCATTAGATATTATTTACGATTTAAAAAATAATAAAGATAGTGAAAAATCACAGGCCACTGTTCGTAACGAATTAGGCATTGAAATTGGTGACCCAGAAATTATTACAGCACCAGATGGAAAATTCCCGGAATTTACTCGTGGTATGAAAAATGCTGGCGATGCAATGTTAGAGTTATATTCTAACTGGGAAAGAGCCGTTAAATGGGTGTATGGCACCGATCAGGCAGCAGTTCCTTCAATGGGCGCATACTCAGAGGTAGACCTTGGCCTTGAGGCATATGCACCAAATACATACTATATTTTAGACAATAATGACGAGTATGTTTTAGATGAAGCGCAAGAATATAATAGCAGTAAAATTTATTATAAATTAATTAATGAAGAACATGAGCCAATTAAATTATGTGCTTCTAACGATTTAATTTATCAACCTAATACATACTACATTTTAACTAGTTTAGGAGATTATGTATTAGACCCAGAAACATCTTATAACTCAGCGTATGTATATTATAGATTAGTTGCTGATGAAGAACACTCTGGCGCAGTACAATTACCAGCCCCAGTTGTTTATAATAATCATACTTATAATTACGATACAAAAGAATATCGTAATGCTAAATTCGTTAATGATTTATCTAAACACTTTAACCTAGAATACTTAGTTACATACTTTGTAATGACAGAAGTATTTGAATGTTATGACTCTCGTGGTAAAAACTGTATGTTTGCTTCATGGGGACCACAAGAAGAACATGGCGATTATATTTGGTATCCAATTTTCTATGATATTGATACTCAATTAGGTATTAATAATACTGGTATTCCATCATTTGAATACTACGTAGACGCCACAGAAAACGGCACATTCTCTACTAACGATAGCTTATTATGGAATAACTTATACAAAAACTTTAGAGGCTTAATTATCCAAAAGTATAGACAATTAAGAGATAAAGTTTCTTCTGTATATCCAGTTTTATCACACGCCCCATTAAAAGACGTAGATAGAATTGAAAAATGGTATTTAGCAGACCCAGTGATTTGTAATAGTATTGCAATGCGTGGTGAAAGACCATTAATTGCCATTAACCTTGATGAATATTACAAATATATCACTATCACAAATGCTAAATGCGGATATCAGGATAGAAACAATTCAAAAAACCCAGTAGCCGTAGATAATGGTACTTATTTCTATGCATTACAAGGTGATAGAAGCTTATCAAGACAACAGTTCTTAACTAACCGTCTCAATTATATTGACTCTTGGTTGAACCAGGGCAACTATGAACGTGGCGGTACAAATATTATTAGAGGTCGTATTGCTGCCAACAGCCCATCTAATACATCAGATAGATGGATTGAGGGAGAAACCGCTAATACAGAACCAACATTAATTTTAAATACTCCATATTGGACAAATGGAGAAAAAACGCACTTGTTTGATGGCGAATATTGGATTACAATGGAACCAGTTAGAAACTCTTATGTTACTGTTGGTACAGACGCAGCTAACTTCCCATCATTAAAATACAACAACCTTGAAGGTCCGGTAAGATTTGAAACACCAGACCTTGAGAATGGTGTTCGTACAAGCGGCGGTTACCACGAACAATTGTACTACATTTATGGTCTTGACCAAATGAAGAGTTTAGGCGATATGAGTAGATTATATTGGACTGAATTTAACATTGAAGGTAGTGCTAAAAAGATGGTAGATTTATTGCTTGGTTATGATGGATTAGATGAAAATAATGGCCACTATAAAAATGAAAATATTAATATGTATGGTATTCATGCTAGTAATACCGCTGGCGATGGTGGTGGCATGCCGCTGTTAAAGAAGATTAATATGTCATATATTAAATTCAAATCGGACTCACCAACATATAACTTTACAAGTTGCGAAAAGTTAGAGGATTTCAGAGCAATTGGCTCTAATATCGCTAATGTATCGTTCGCAGATGGTGTTGCATTAAATACATTATATTTACCAGACACAATTAAAATGTTACAATTAACAGAAGCAACAAAACTGAACAACATTGTTACAACACTTGTTGAAAGAAAAGACGCAGAAAATATTGATGTTACTCCTGGTTTATATATCCCTGGTTTAACAGATGCCGGCGAAAACACTCCTACAACAAAGATTGAATTATTATCATTAATTGGCGACTGCTTAGGTTATGATAGTTATAAATTATTAAAGAATTATGTTGAGGCTCGTAAAGGTATTGCTGCTTCTTCAAAAGTTACACTAACAGAAGTTGATTGGAGTCCATATAAGCAACTTGACGAGGGTGCCGTTTATGACCCAGATCAAAGCGCAACTTATTTTGTTGATGATGGCCACTATGGATTTGCTCCATATCAGCATACAACAACAGATAATTGGATTTTAAAAATTAAAAATGGTGAATTATATCAGTATGATACAAGTTTAGCTTCTGAATCAGAATTAATTACAGACACATCATTATTAGATAACTTAATTAATTATAGTAACTTTATTAGTACAGCAGATACAAATAACGCAGTTCCTATTATTACTGGTATAGTTTATATTAACAATGAGACCGCAATTGATGAAGAGGTTATTGAAAAGGGCAGCATTGCTCTTGGCCACAATGGCTTAGCAACGAATTATCCAAACTTAAAGATTTTCTTTAAACATGTTACTCCAAAACCAGCCGCTAAATATGTAATTTTAAACAATGACGGCACATATGATTTATTAGCTAGAAGAACATTATCTACTGGCGAGACATTCTTCCCTAATCCGCTTACATTTATTTCATCTAACGAATTAGATAGATATGACACTCGCGCAGCTTATGACTTCTATGGTTGGAGTACTGAGCCATTAAGTCCAAATGCGGTTGAAGCTCTTAATGATATGTCCTGGTTTACTCAAGACAAAGGTCATTTGATTACAACCACAAATAGTTCAACATCTGCGGCATTAACACCACAAGAACAGTATGATAATTGGAGTTTACAAGAATTAGTAGAAGGTCAAAATGACTATATCTTCTATGCTGTCTATGGTATTCATAAATATGTTATTACCTATTATGACGGAAATAATAAAGTTCTTGAACGCGTATATGTTCCAGCTGGTCAATCAATTGTAGATAACCCACCAAAGAAAGCTCCTTATAAAGAATTGACTGATAGTTCTCTTGAAAATATTGAAATGATTTATAAGCATATTGGTTGGGCATATTCACCAGACGCAACAACTCCATTAGAATGGACAAACGCAGCAATTGGAAATGCTAATCGTGATAGAACAGTTTATCCGGTATTTACTTACGCAAGTGTTTATGATAACGTTTTAAGCGATACCTACTTAACAGGCGTCGAAGAAGGTGCGCAGGTATACTTAAAAATTAAACCTGGCTATACGGTTCGTGGTAAAATTACATTACCAGCAACATTTAATGGCAAACATGTTAATGGTGTTGTTGGTGGCAGTGGTACAGATGATGTAGATAATGGTTTTGCTTATAATAATGAACTCACCGCAATATTCTGGGAAAGAGGAGCAACTCCAACTACTTATCGTTCATTTGCTTTCTATAATTGCGGCAATTTAATGTGGGTTGATTTCCCTGCCACACTTACTACTCTTGGTAGACAGGTATTCTATCAGAATAGATTGATTAATAGGGATTTCTCTCATTGTACTGCATTAACGACACTCAATAGTGCTTGTTTTAATACAGCATTTGGTTTAACCAACGAC
>JAEEGL016182315.1_pt1 | contig 21700 bp, 15 predicted proteins | sample 9134231 | NCBI WGS metagenome assembly JAEEGL01 (sample SAMN16246548, study PRJNA631951) | gut metagenome | biome: gut microbiome; feature: rumen; material: fiber-attached | host: Bos | place: Iran: Karaj | collected 2018-10
CATGAATATGGAGATAGTATAAGAAGTCAATGGGCTGCTTTAGGACTTTCAGTTGATTATACAAGAGAAAGATTTACATTGGATGAAGATTTAAATAAAGCAGTTAGAAAAGTATTTGTTGATTACTATAATAAAGGTTTAATTTATAGAGGAGAAAGAATAATTAACTGGGATCCAGCTGCTCAAACAGCTTTATCTAATGAAGAAGTTATTTATAAATCTGAAAAGAGTGCTTTCTATCATATTAAATATAAATTAGAAGATAGTGAAGATTATTTAGATGTTGCTACTACTAGACCAGAAACATTATTTGGTGATACAGCAGTAGCAGTAAATGAAAAAGATAAAAGATATAAAAAGTTTGTTGGAAAGAATGTTATTCTTCCTTTAGTAAATAAACCAATTCCTGTTATTACTGATGAACATGCTGATATGACTAAAGGAACAGGTGTTGTTAAAATAACACCAGCACATGATCCTAATGACTTTGAAGTAGGAGAAAGACATAACTTAGAAAGAATTGTTATTATGAATGACGATGCTACTATGAATGAAAATGCTCCAGGTTATGTTGGAATGACTAGAGAAGAATGTAGAGAAGCAGTTATTAAAGACTTAGAAAAACAAGGATTATTGCTTGAAATAGAACCTCTAGTACATGAAGTAGGTCATAGTGAAAGAACAGGTGTTATGGTAGAACCAATGGTAAAAGAACAATGGTTTGTTAAAATGGCACCACTTGCTAAAACAGTATTAGATTTCCAAGATGATAAAGAAAGAAAAATAAATTTTGTACCAAAAAGATTTGAAAAAGTATTAAGACACTGGATGGATATTTCTCATGACTGGTGTATTTCAAGACAACTATGGTGGGGGCATAGAATTCCAGCATGGTATAAAGGTGATGAAGTATATGTTGGAATGGAAGCTCCTAAGGGAGAAGGATGGGTACAAGATGAAGATGTATTAGATACATGGTTCTCAAGTGCACTTTGGCCATTCTCAACATTAGGTTGGCCAGAAAAAACTGATGATTTAAAGAGATATTTTCCAACTGATTGTTTAGTTACAGGATATGATATTATATTCTTCTGGGTAGCAAGAATGGCTTTCCAAACTGAATATACTCTAGGAGAAAGACCATTTAAAGATTGTGTTATCCATGGTTTAATTAGAGATAAACAAGGAAGAAAAATGTCTAAATCATTAGGTAATGGTGTGGATCCATTTGATATGGTAGATAAATATGGTGCTGATTCACTAAGATATTATTTAACAACTGATGGTTCTATGGGATTAGATTTAAGATTTGATGAAGTTAAATTAACTGCTACATGGAACTTTGTAAATAAAATATGGAATGCATCTAGATTTGCATTAATGAATATTGAAGATTTAAAGAATATTAAATTAGATAATTTAAAACCTGAAGATAAATGGATATTATCAAAATATGAAAACACAGTTAAAAAAGTAACAAAACATATGGATAAATATGAATTTAATTTAGCAGGTTCTGAAATATATGACTTTACATGGAATTGTTTCTGTGATTATTATATTGAAATGGCTAAGTATTCATTAGATACAGAATCAACTAAATCAACATTATGTTTTGTATTAACTGGTATTTTAAAAATGTTACATCCTTTTATGCCTTTTGTAACAGAAGAAATATATTCAATGTTACCAGTTAGAGATTCAGAATCTATTATGATTAGTGAATTCCCTAAATATGACAAAAAATTAGTATTTACAACTGAAGAAGAAGCAGTTGATGATTCAATTGAATTCATTAAGAACTTTAGAAATATCAAAGCAGAAAATAATATCACAAAAGATATGAAAGTTATGTTTGATACTGAAGATGACAATGAACTAATAGTAAAATTACTAAAGTTAGAAGATCATTTAGTAAAGAAACCATTAGGTATCAAAGCATATAAAGTATTTTCTAATAGGGTAAAAGCACAAATATTCTTTGAAAAGATTGAAACAGAAGCAGACAAGTTAGCAAAAGAAGCTCAAATTACTATATTAAAAGAATCAATAGCAAGAAGAGAAAAACTTTTATCTAATGAAAATTATGTAACAAAAGCACCTGCTAAAATTGTTGAAATGGATAAACAAAAGCTTAAAGAAGAAAAACAAAAATTAGAAGAATTATTAAAGTAAAACACTAGTAAAAAACACTAGTGTTTTTTTAATAAATATGATAAAATTATTATGAATATGATATAAAATAGTAGGTGAAGATTATGTTAAAAAATATTAGAAAAAATGAAACAATGGTAAATGCTGCAAGTACCCCATCAACTGGGAATACTATAACAGTAATGTCAAGACAAGAGTGGGAGAGTCAATATGCAAATGCTCCTACATCACCAATGTTTAGAAATACTGCACCATATGGAGCAAGAACATATGAGGATTATTTACAGGCTATATCTAATGAAGTAAAAAATAATGGAGCAAAAGTAGCCCCATCTAGTAATATAGTTTCATCTAATCCATTTTCACTTACACCAAATTTTTCTAATAGGTCTACTACACCTGCTGGAACTACAACTAAACCAGCAACTAGTACACCTACACCAGCACCAGCAGCAACACCAAAACCTGCATCAGCTCCAGCACCAACTGTAGTTGCACCAAAAACTTCAACTGCAAGTGCTGAAACTCCAAAAACAATAACAGTAATGGGAAAACAAGAATGGGAAAGCAAATATGCTATACCAGACGGATCCCCAATTGTAAATAACGGTTCTCCTTATGGAGCAAGAACATATGATGAATATTTTCAAGCTGCAGCAGCAGAAGCTAAAAGAACAGGAGCAGAATTAGCTCCAGCTAAAAGTACAGGTCCTGTAAAACCAACAATAGTACCACCAGATTTAAAACCTGCTAGTGAGGTTGGAAGACAAGCATCTGCATCATCAGATAATTCAAGCGCATCACAAGTAGCACATGTAGAAAGAACTGCTCAAGATGAAGCACAAACTGCTAGATATAATGCTGAACAAGCAGCCGCACAAGTTGCACAATCTAGTGTAGAACCAAGTGAAACACCAGTTCCAGCTGAAACTCCAGCAGAGCCAAGCGAAACACCAGCTCCAGAGGAAACTCCAGCAGAGCCAAGTGAAACACCTGCACCAGCAGAACCAAGTGAAACACCAGCTCCAGCTGAAACTCCGGCAGAGCCAAGTGAAACTCCTGCTCCAGCAGAACCAAGTGAAACACCAGCTCCAGCTGAAACTCCAGCAGAACCAAGTGAAACACCAGCACCTGAAGATTCAAGTGCAGGACAACCTGCTGAAGAAAAACCAGTTAATCCAAATGATTATTATGAATCATCTGGAGATTATGGAGAAGGAGCAACTAGAGAAACATCTGAACCTGTAACAAAAGAAGATGGTTCAGTTGAAGTAACAACAACTATTAAAGATTCAGAGGGTAATACATTAGGAAGTGAAACAGCAACTTATGCTGATAATAAATTAGAAGTAGAATATAAAGATGCTAATGGAGAAACAGTAAGAAGAGAAACATATGATAATCCATCAGCTTCTGTTGAAAATGGTGAAAAACCAGTTCCATCTTCTACAACAGATTATAGTAAAGTATATAATGATAGTGGAGCTGTAGTTGGTTCAAGAGAAGTAACAACAACTAGTACAGGAGATACTAGAGATAAAACTGTTACTAATAACTATGGAGAAGATGGTTCCGTAACTGGAACAACTGAAACTACAGTAGAAACTAATGGTAATAGCCCAGTAACAACTACAACAACAATTAATAGAGATACTGAAGGAAAATCTTTAAATAAAACAGTTGTTACAGCAAATGAAGAAACAGATACTTATGTTGAAGAAAACTATAATGGTTCTGATCAATTAGAAAAAAGAACAACAAGAAAAACAGATTATACAAAAACAGAAGAATTTGCTAATGGAAGTAAAGAACCAACTAGAGTAGAAATAAATAAAAGAGAAGGTAATAAAGTTACTACCGAAATAATTGAAACTACTGAAAAAGGAAAAACTAAAACGATTACTTCTGAAACTAAAGATGAAGATGGAAATGTTATAGAAAAAGTTACTACTAGAAAAGATTATGAAAATGGAAAAGAAGTATATAGTGCAAAAGTTGTAGTAACCTATGATCCTGAAACTGGAGAATATACTAGAACAACTTATACTCAAGATGAGACTAAAGTTGAAAAGTATAAAATTGTTGATGGAAAAGAAGAAATAATATCTACAGATACAAAAGATTCTTTACATAAATTTGCTTCAGGATATGCATCAAAAGGTGATGGAACATTAGCATCTAACTTATGTGTAGTTAGTGATGCAATGTCTGAAATAAAAGGTAAGATAATTAGTCATACTGAATTAAGCCATACAGCATCTGCAAATAATGAAGTAAAAATAGTAGGTGCAGCAGTAGCAGCAACTAATTATTATGGAAATATTACTGATGCATTATATGGAAATTTAAGTGCAGAAGCAGATGCAGTATATGAAATAGCTAATACTATATTCCAAATGGATAATGGAATAGCTAAAGCATCTGAATTATTAGATTCTAAGAGTTCATCAGATTGTAGTGCATTATATGAAACATCATCATTTGGTAGACAAATAGCTGATTTAGAAGCAGCATCAAATACATTAGCACATGATGCACAAGAAGCATTAGCAACTTCAAAATCAAGATATAATGATATACTTGAAGGTATTGGAAGTGATTGGGCTGCTGAAGTAGGAAGTACTCCAGGAAAAGTAAGTGTTTCTGCTTTAAACTCAGCAATATTATCAATAGTACCAGCACTTAATGAAGAAGTTGAAAAAGCAAATGGATTATCTTCAAGTGTTGAAAACTTTATGACAAAAATCGGAGCTGGAAATGTACTAGAAGGTGGAGTATGGGATAATGTTTTACAAAACATGGAAACATACAAAAACATGTTAGCTCTAAATAAAAATGCAGCTAATTTCTTAAGTGAAACTATAAAAGAAAGTTTATCTTGGTTAATATCTTATTTACAACAAATTGGAGTAGATGAATTAGATACTGATAAATTAGGTGAATTAAGACAACACTATGCTGAAGTTGAAGCAAAATTACAAAGTTTAAAAGATGAATTAGCTAGAGGTTGTACACCAGATTATGATGAAAATGGCTATGATAAAAATGGATGTGAACAATGGCTTGCAAATCTTCAAGCAGCTATTAAAGTAGTTGAAGATGAATTAGAAGCAATTGATAAAGAAATAAAGAAAATAGAAAACTTTATTCCATTATTAAATAAAGCACAAGAAGCTATAAGAGATGCTATTTCTCAAATAAATGATGCTTATGCTTTACCAGTATCTGAAATGAATAGTAATTATAAATTTGAATCTACAGTTGATTTAACAGATTTATATAATGAAGGTTTATTAGATGCAACTAAGGATTATAGTGGATTGATTGATGAATATTATGACAAGTTAAAAGCAGAACAAGCAGCATCAACTACTAACCCTGATGAAAGTGATCCGGGGGCAACTACTACAGAACCTCCAACAAACCCACCAAGTACAACCGATGATGACGATGACGATGATACTTATTATGGTGGCGACCCAGGATATACTCCACCAGCACCAGAATTACCAACAGATCCAAAAACTGAAGCTCCAACTACTGCTCCAACTGAAGCTCCAACTACTGAAACAGAACCTGTTACAGAACCAAGTTCAGTACCAACTGAGCCTGAAACAGAGCCAAGTTCAGTAACAACAGAACCAGTTACAGGTGCTGTAGTTGAACCTGATACTGTAGTACCAACTTCAGTACCAACTTCAGTACCAACAGAAGCTCCTACATCAGGAAAGAGTTCTGGAGGAAGTAAAAAGAAATCTGGAGGTGGCGGTGGAGGCGGATCATCAAGTAAGAAACCAAGTAATCCTAATGTAGATCCACTTGAAAATCCAAGTGAAGCAACAATAGATACTCAAGGTGATTTACCAGTTGATCCAATAGAAGAGCCAGTAATTGATGATTATCAAGAACCAATAATAGATGAAGTTATAGAGCCTATTGAAGATGAAATAATAATTACAACTGAACCTGTTAAAAAAGGCAATGGACTTAGAACAATGGGAATTGCTGCAGGAGTAGGTTTAGCAGTAGGTGCAAGTGCTCTAGGAGCTCATACTATTATGAAGAATAAAGAGCAAGAAGATGAAGGAGACGAAGATTACGGTTATGAAAAATAAAAAACACTAGAAAAAACTAGTGTTTTTTTATTATAATGTGTTATAATAAATATGAATATAATAGGAGGTTGTCTATGTTTGGAGTAATACTAGAAGTAGCAGAAGATAAAGTAATTATTCAAAATACAAAAGGTGAAGTATTATCTCAAGTACTAGGAGAACATATTGTCTTTGATGATAATGAACATAGAATACTTGGAGAAATATCAGCAATAGATGCTAGAACAATTACTTGTATATTAATTGGTGAATTTGTAAACGGTGAATATCAAAGTGGATTAGACCATAGAATTTCAAATAATTCAATGATTAGATCTGTTAATAAAGAAGAAGTTATTAATCTTGTTGGTAATCAATCTATTGATAGTCCAGATTGTATATACATAGGTAAAAATATTACTTATGAAGGTTTTAATGTGTCTGCTGATATAAATGAATTATTCTCTAACCATTTTGCTATAATAGGTAACTCTGGTAGTGGTAAATCATGTACAGTAGCTAGATTATTTCAAAACTTATTTTATAGAAAAGAAAATGTTCCAATAAATGCACATTTTGCTTTATTTGATGTATATGGTGAATATCATGATGCATTAGATATGATAAATAGAACTCAATATTGTAGATGCAAATATTTAACAACAGATATTACTAAATCAAAAGATAGTATTGTTAAAATACCTCCATATTTATTAGAAGTAGATGACTTAGCATTATTATTAAATGCTACTAGTCCAATGCAAATACCTATTATAGAAAAAGCTTTAAAATATGTATATTTATTTACTGAAGATGAAGAAAAGGTAATTGCTCATAAAAATAATATTATTGCCAAGGCTGTATTAGATATCTTAACTAGTGGTAGAAATTCTACTCAAATTAGAGATCAAATAATAGCAGTTTTAACTACATTTAATACAGCAGATTTAAATTTAAATAGTGAAATAGCTCAACCTGGATATGTAAGAACACTAATGCAATGTTTAAATATAGATGCTAGTGGTAAAATAAATACTATTCAATTAGTTACTGAATTCTTAGAATCATTTATAGATTCAGAATTATCATTAACTGAAGATATGAAACCAAATAAATATAACTTAAAAGATTTATATAATGCATTTGAATTTGCTTTAATTAGTGAAGGTGTATTAAAGAGTGATAATGTATATGATATGAATAATATTCTTAAAGTTAGATTAGATGGTATTATAAATGGTAATTATGGTAAATATTTTGATGTAGATGGATTCTTAACAAGAGAAGAATTTATTAGACAATTATTTACTTCAAATACAGGAGAACAAGTACAAATAATAAACTTTAACTTAAACTATGTAGATGAAAGATTTGCTAAGACATTAACTAAATTATATTCTAAGTTCTTCTTAGATTATGCAGTTTCCTTAGGAAATAATGACAAGTTCTCTATAGAAATAATGCTTGAAGAGGCACATAGATATGTTATGAATGATACTGATTTAGAAGTATTAGGATATAATATATTTGATAGAATTACTAAAGAGGGTAGAAAATATGGAGTTATCTTAGGATTAATTACTCAAAGACCTAGTGAATTATCAACTACTTCATTAAGTCAATGTTCTAATTATATAGTTCTTCGTATGTTCCATCCAGATGATATAGATATTATTAAAAATATAACTCATAGTATTTCTGAACATGATATAGATAAATTAAAAACATTATCAGCTGGTACAGCATTGTGTTTTGGTACAGCATTTAAAATGCCTGTTTATGCTAAAATAGATAGACCAAATCCAACACCAACATCTAATAATGTTGCAGTATCAAAACAATGGTTTGAAAAGGCAAGTGAAAAAGAACAAGTTGCTAAAACAATGGATCAAACAATTCTAGATAAAAACACTATTGAAGTATTTCAATAGTGCTTTTTTTTTATAACTTTTTATTTCTCTGTTTCTTTATAATCAGTTTTATAATCACTTGATAATTTTATTCTATATGGATTTTCTTCAGTTCCATCTCCTGTTTTATAGAAAGCTGAATCATTAACTTCTACAACTAAATATAAACTTCTTTCAGCTTCAGCTTTTGTTTTTTCAAAAGAATATCCATCAAATGTATAAGCTTGATAATCATTATCAGCTACTGCTGTAATTAACCATTCAATTGATTGTCCAGTTCTTGCTAAATAATTATCATTTGAACAAGATTTTTCTTGAACATTAGTACAATTAGGATCTAAACTTACTCTTAAATATTCATAAGGAGTAATAGTACTAAAATAGTATTCTTTAGCACTTCTTTTAGCACATTCAGTAGTTCCATCTTTTGTTACATCTTCATCACTTCTAGCACCTATACATAAATGTCTAGGAACTAGTTTTGTTGATTGTTCTGAATTAAATACTAGATTCTTTTCATACACTTCTGTTAGTTTTTCTTGAAGTGCACTATCATCAAATCTATTATAACCAACATTATCTTCTCTAGTTATGTTATATCTATTATCATAATATGTTTTATTATCTACTAATGCTCTAGTAGCTCTTAATTTAATAGTACCATCCATTGCGATACTCATGATTCTCCAAATGAATTCTTCATCTTCATCATAACCTTTATCATAAGTACCAAATGATACAAAATTATTAACATTTTTACCTTTGAAATAATATCCACCATCAGCTGATCTATATAATCCACTACCATTCATAACCACTTGATTATTTTGTAATACTTGTTTATATAATTCAATAGTAGTATATCTATCAGCACAATTTAGGTAAGGTACATAAGAATATTCACCATTTACTCTAGTAACAACAACTCTTGCTGAGCAACCTTGTGGATTACTTAATAATTCTTCAATTGGTTTAATATATCCACCATTTAAAAGATTTTGATATTGAAGAGTATATTTAGTATTATCAGATTTAAATTTATCTTCATTATCTCTTACATAATTTTGACTTGCTGAAACTAGTTTGCTTTCTAATGCTTCATAAGTAATATATTTAGGTTTAGTTAAACTAATTAACCAAATTATTAATAAAAGTAATAGAAAGCCACCAACAATAGCCCCACATATAATAAGTAATTTTTTAGTATCCATTACAACACTTCCTTTTTACATATATATTAATTATACAATATAAGCATATTTTTAACAATTATTTTGTTAATAATTTAAATATGCTTTCTACATCTTTTTTAGTCTTTCTACTATAGTTTGGAATAATATGTAAATGATAATGTTTTACTTCTTGTAATACACCATTATTTTGAAGAATTCTAAATCCATTAGGTTTTAATTTTTCATCTAATAATTTAACTATTTCCTTACTAGCTTTACTTATTTCATTTAAGTATTCCATATCAATATCATTAATATCTAAAAAATGTTTTTTAGGTATTATTAGAGTATGTCCATTAGATATAGGATTTATATCTAAAAAGCATTTAACATAATCATTCTCATATATAGTATATGAAGGAATATCTCCTTTAACAATTTTACAAAATAAACAATCCATTCAAATCACCTAGAAATATTATATATTATATTTATAAATACTTCAAATGTAAAAAAGTATGTAAATATAAAAATTTGTATATTTTTAAATTTTAAGAATAATTATTGTATTTATAATTATTTTTTTATTATAAATAAAATTAATTTTATAGATAAAAATTAGTATTTAAAAGCCCATTTTATCGATTTGTTTAGCCTTTTTTTAAATGATATATTGTCGCTGAAAGGAGGTTAAATGTTAAATCAAGTAGTTATAGCTGGAAGACTTACTGCTGATCCTGAAATAGTTACAACTGAAAATAATAAAAAGAGAACTTATATCACAGTAGCAGTTCCAAGAAGCTATAAAAATGTTAATGGTACATATGATACAGACTTCATAAGATGCATATTATGGGGTGGTATAGCAGAATCCACATGCGAATATTGCCAAAAAGGAGATATTGTAGGTATCAAAGGAAGACTTCAAACATCTAGTTATGAGAAAGAAGAAGGTGATAAAGTATATGTAACAGATGTTATTGCCGAAAAAGTATCTTTCTTAAGTAGTAAAAAAGTAGATGAATAATCTACTTTTTAAATGAATAAAAATATGATAAAATATTTATAGAATAAGAGGTTATTTTTATGTACAATTTTACTATGATTATTCTTGGAAAAGAGATTAATTTTGAAAAACAATTACCTGTTGATATTCTATATTATGAAGGTAATCTTGAAAAAACATTAAAAAAAGTTAAAACTAAGTATGTTTTATTTATTAAAAGTACTGATTATTTAAGTAATAAATATTTTGATAAAGTTATTAGTAAAACTAAGAAAGATTTTGATTGTTGTTATATAAATTTTAAATGTAATTATATTAATAAAGAAAATAATAAAATACCAACAGAATATAAAGAGTTAAAAGATACTTTACCATTATATGGAAGTTATATATGGAGTTTTATTTTTAAAACAGAAGTATTATTAAAAATATTAAAGATTAATGATAAAGATAATTTTAATGAAAAAATAAATGAAATAGTTAAAGTAAAAGATTGTATAAATGAAATAGTTTATTTTCATAAGCCCAATATACCAAGTGTTATTAAAGAAAAAGATTTATGTTATGTAGATCATAAAAGTCAAAAACATATTAAGAATGCTATATATATAGGGAATGGAATAAGTGGGACATTTAATGGTTATGTAAGTTGGCTTAGAAATATGGGTAAGATATTTGGCAATAAATATGAAATAACTGTTATTTATGATGAAATAGGTCCTAAACTAGCAGATGAATTTCCAAACTATTTTAAATGTGTTAAATTTGATAATAAAGTAAATTATTTATGTGATAGATTATTAGTGACATATTCAAATTATTTTTATCCTAATAATATAATATGTATAGATAAGAATTATATGTTTATACATGGTAATACTAGCGATTATGAGAATTCTAAACATTATTATGATGATATATATACTGAGTATGTAGGAGTATCTAAAGTAGCAGCTGAAAAAGCTATAGGATATTATCCAAGAGAAGATATTAAATATGTATATAATCCATATATACTTGATGAAACAATAGTTAGACCTCATTTAAAATTAGTAACTACTATGAGAAGCTCAGATATTAAAAGACCTGAAAGAATAGCTTATTTTGCTGAATTATTAGATGAACTTGATATACCATATACATGGAATATGTTTACTGATAAAAATGAAAATACTAATATAAATGGTCTTATATATCGAAAAAGGGTAGTTAATCCTATGCCATATGTAAATGATAGTGACTATTTTGTATTATTTAGTGATAGTGAATCTTTCTCATATAGTGTAGTAGAAGCACTATCTGTTAATACAAAAGTTCTTGTAACACCACTAGAAGTATATGATGAAATAGGTGTAAAAGATGGTGAAAATGCATATGTTATACCATTTGAATATTTTGAAGAAAAAAATAAATCTAAATTAAAAGAACTAATTATTAAAATATATGAAGATAAAGATAGAAAAATAAACTATAAATTTAATCCTAAATTATATGAAGGATTTAATAATATATTCATTGATTAAGTATTTAAAATGAAAGTTGTATCTAAATTATGAATAGGGTATAATGTTATAAGCATATACTCTATTTGTATGTTAGGGGAGTGATTATATGATTAAAATGTTTAAAAAACTTTTTAAAAGTGTTAGAGAATATAAAAAATTATCTATATACTCAATAATATTTATTATATTAGAAGTATTAGTAGAAGTAATAATTCCATATACAATGGCTGATTTACTTGATAATGGTATTACAGCAGGTAATATGAATGTTGTTACTAAATGTGGTATTACACTAATAATATATGCTTTATGCTCTTTATTATTTGGAACTCTTGCTGGTGTTTTTGCATCAAAAGCTAGTAGTGGATTTGCTAAAAACTTAAGACAAGATATGTTTTATAATGTACAAGATTTTTCTTTTAGCAACATAGATAAATTCTCAACATCAAGTATTATTACAAGACTTACTACAGATGTTACTAATGTACAAGGTGCATATCAAATGTTAATTAGAATTACAGTAAGAGCACCACTTATGCTATTATTCTCATTATTTATGGCATTTAAAATAAATCAAAGAATATCTCTAATATTCTTATGTTTAATACCAGTTTTATCTTGTGCTTTATTACTAATTATTAGAAAAGCACATCCAATGTTTGAAAAAGTATTTAAAACATATGATGAATTAAATGAAGGTGTTCAAGAAAATGTTAGAGGTATTAGAGTAGTTAAATCTTATGTAAAAGAAGATTATGAAAAAGAGAAATTCTCTAAAATATCTAAACTTATTTATGATAGATTTTCTTCAGCAGAAAAGGTAGTTTCTTATAATGGGCCAGTTATGCAACTTAGTATGTATGCAGGAATTATACTAATATCTTGGTTTGGTTCAAAAATGATAGTTAATTCACAATTATCAGCAGGAGAATTAACAAGTTTAATTACTTATGGGGGTAGTATTCTAGGAAGTTTAATGATGATATCTATGACAATAGTATTTTTAACATTAGCTTTATCTAGTGGAGAAAGAATAGTAGAAATTTTAGAAGAAAAATCTAATTTAAAATCACCTAAAAATGCTATAAAAGATATGAAAGATGGAAGTATTATCTTTGATCATGTTTATTTTGGATATAAAGATAAACCTGTACTTAAAAATATTAATTTAGATATTAAAAGTGGTGAAACTATTGGAATAATAGGATCAACTGGTAGTTCTAAATCATCACTTGTAAGTTTAATAAGTAGATTATATGATGTTCAAAAAGGAAAAGTACTAGTTGGTGGAGTAGATGTAAGAGATTATGATTTAGATTATTTAAGAGATAATGTATCAGTAGTACTTCAAAAAAATGTATTATTTAGTGGCACTATTAAAGATAATTTAAGATGGGGAAATAAAACTGCATCTAATTTAGAAATGCAAGAAGCATGTGCTGCCGCATGTGCAGATGAATTCATAGAGGAACTACCAGATAAATATAATAGTCATGTAGACCAAGGTGGTAATAATTTTTCTGGTGGTCAAAAACAAAGACTTTGTATAGCAAGGGCATTATTAAAAAGACCTAGAATACTTATATTAGATGATTCTACGAGTGCAGTTGATACAGCAACAGATGCTAAAATAAGAGAAGCTTTTAAAAAATATATACCAGATGTTACTAAAATAATAATTGCACAAAGAATTAATTCAATAGAGCATGCTGATAAAGTAATAGTTCTTGATAATGGAAAAGTAAATGCTTTTGATACTCCAAAGAATTTACTTAAAAATAATAAAATTTATCAAGAAGTATATCATTCTCAAATGAAGGGAGGTAAATAACATGGAAAATGAAACTAAAAGAGATAGTAAACCATTACCTCATGGACCTAGGGGAATGAGAATGTCTACTGAAAAGCCAAAGTTCAATAAAAATACTTTTTTAAGAGTATTAAGTTATATGAAAAAATATAAATGGCAATATGCTATTGTATTTGTTTGTATAATTATTAGTTCTTTATCAACTGTAGCAAGTCAACTATTTATAAAAAGTTTAATTGATGATTATATAACTCCTTTAATAGGAGTAGAACATCCAGTATATACAGGACTTATACATTTCTTATGTATAATGGGAAGTATATATTTATTAGGTACAATAGCTTCATTTGCTCATAATAGAATAATGATATATGTATCTCAAGGAATACTTAAAAATATAAGAGATGATATGTTTAATCATATGCAAGATTTACCAATATCATATTTTGATCAAAACTTATATGGAGATATTATGAGTAAATATACAAATGATACTGATACATTAAGACAAATGATATCTCAATCATTAATAAGTATTGTACAATCAAGTATTACACTTACAGTAACATTTGTATCAATGTTAATATTAAATATACCTCTTACATTAATAGTAATAGTAGGAATATTCTTAATGATTTTACTTACTAAAAATATAATGACTAAATCAAGAATATATTTTAAAAAACAACAAGAGTCACTAGGTGAATTAAATGGATTTATTGAAGAAATGATTTCAGGACAAAAAGTAATAAAAGTATTTACTCATGAAGAAGAAACAATGAATGATTTTGATAAACTAAATGATAAGTTATTTTATAATGCTAGTACAGCTAATGCATTAGGTAATATTATGGGACCAGTTACTCATAATATAGGTAATTTAATATATGTTGTTATTGCATTTATTGGAGGAATATTTGCTATTAAATATAGTAATTTAACTCTTGGTAGTGTAGCAGCATTCTTAACATTAACAAGAAGTTTTACTATGCCAATTATGCAAGTAACAAGTCAATTTAATTCTATTATTATGGGACTTTCAGGAGCAGAAAGAATATTTGCTCTAATAGATGAACCAGTAGAAGAAAACAATGGAAAAGTAAAACTAGTATTTGTTAAAGAAGAAAAAGGTGAACTAGTAGAAAGTGATAAATATACTGGAGAGTGGGCATGGAAAAAAGATAAAGAGTTAATTTCATTAAAAGGTGATGTAAGATTTCATAATGTTCACTTTAGTTATGTAAAAGGAAAAGAAGTAATTCATGATATTAGTTTATATGCTAAGCCTGGACAAAAAATAGCATTAGTTGGTTCCACAGGAGCAGGTAAAACAACAATAACTAATCTTCTAAATAGATTTTATGATGTTAATAAAGGATCTATTACATACGATGGTATTGATATAAATGAAATAAATAAAAAAGACTTAAGAAGAAGTTTAGGAATGGTTTTACAAGATACTAATTTATTTGATGGAACTATTATGGATAATATTAGATATGGTAAAAAATATGCAACTGATGAAGAGTGTATAGAAGCTGCTAAACTTGCTAATGCTCATGATTTTATTGAAATGTTACCAGAAGGTTATAATACAAAAATAACAGGTAATGGAGCTAATTTATCACAAGGACAAAGACAACTTCTTTCAATAGCAAGATGTGCTGTTGCTAATCCACCTGCAATGATTCTAGATGAAGCAACTTCTTCAATAGATACAAGAACTGAAAAAATAGTACAAGATGGTATGGATAAATTAATGCAAGGAAGAACAGTATTTGTAATAGCTCATAGATTATCAACAATTCAAAATTCTAAAGCAATAATGGTTATGGAAAATGGAAGAATAATTGAAAGAGGTAACCATGATGAACTAATAGCACAAAAGGGTAGATATTATGAATTATATACAGGAAAATTTGAATTAGAATAATTAATAAAAAAACACTTCTAAAAAAGTGTTTTTTTGTTGTATAATTAATATAGTAATGAATAGGGAGAGGTAATATGAAAGCAATAGATGTTATAGAAAAGAAGCAAAGAAATGAAATACTTGATTATGATGATATAAAATATATGGTTAATTCATATGTTAAAGGTAAAATAAGTGATAGTACTATGTCTGATTTTCTATGGCTTATTTATAATAATGGATTAACTTTAAAAGAAACAATTGATTTAACAGATGTAATGATTAAATCTGGTGAAGAAATTGATTTAAGTAATATAGGCATTCCAACAGTTGATAAACATTCAACTGGTGGTGTAGGAGATAAAATTACTTTAATAGTATCACCAATAGTTGCCTCTGCAGGTGTATGTGTACCTAAAATGAGTGGTAGAGGTTTAGGTCTTACAGGAGGAACAGTAGATAAATTAGAAAGTATTCCTGGATATAAATTAAATCTAAGTAGAGAACAATTTATTAAAGCATTATCTACTGTAGGATGTGCTGTTATTTCACAAAGTGATAAGATAGCTGTAGCAGACAAAAAAATATATGCTCTTAGAAATGAAATAGGAGCAGTTGATTCAATACCTTTAATAGCAAGTTCTATAATGTCTAAAAAGATAGCAAGTGGTAGTGATATTATCATACTTGATTTAAAAGTAGGTAAAGGTGCATTTATGAAAAATTTAAAAGATGCTACTAAACTTGCTAAAACAATGGTTAAAATAGGAAAAGCATATAATAAGAAAGTAATATGTACTTTAAGTGATATGAATGTTCCATTAGGAAGAAATGTAGGTAATGCTCTTGAAGTAAGAGAGGCTATGGATTTCTTCTCAGGAAAACATGATAAAAGATTATATGATCTATCAGTATATATTTCTAGTTTAATGATTAGTAGTGCTAAAAATATATCATTTAGAAAAGCTAAATCGATAGTAATAAATCTTTTAGATAACGGACATGCTAAAAACAAATTCTATCAATGGATAAAATATCAAGGTGGAGATATTACTAAATTAAGAGAAAAAGCTAAAAAGTATATTGTTGTTAGTCGTAAAACAGGATTTGTTAATTCAATAGATTCAGATGCAATAGCTCAATTAGTTTTTGATCTAGGAGCAGGTAGAAAGAAAAAGACTGATAGTATAGATTATGCTTGTGGAGTAATATTAAATAAACAACTAGGTGAAAAAGTAAATAAAGGTGAAATTCTTGGAGTAATATTCTATAATAAGAAAGTAGAAAATATGGAAGAAAAATTTGCTGATGCATTTGATATTGAACCTAGAAGAAAAAGAGTTAAAAATATAATTGTAGATGTTATTAAATAAAGGAGATAATATGGAAACAGAAAATAAAAAGAATAATAAGTTAATTTATATTTTAATAGCAGTATTAGTTGTTGCTATATGTGCTTGCGCAGTATATTTTGTATTTTTAAAGAAAGATGATAATGGAGTAGATAATACACCAACTAATCAAAATACTAAGAATAATCAAAAGGGAACAGAATATGAATTTGCTAACAATACATATATAGCTCCTGAAGGTATGAGTGTTAAGACTAATGAAGAAGAAAAATTAGTAGTAAATATTTCAGGAGAAAATTGGCATGCTGAAGTAATAGCACTTGAAGGTAGAAATGAATCATTTTTAGATGAAACATATAATTATTCTACTCAAAATGAAACAATAACTGATGTAAGATTCTCAAAAAACAAAATAGGTGATAAATCAATTTTGGCTATTGAATCAAAAACAGAAAAAATGTCTAATTATTATTTTGTAGGTAAAAATAATGTTGTATTTAGCGTAATGATTAATTATAGTGATGAAACATTTGATTATAATAAAATAAAACCAATAGTTGAATCTTTATCAAATCCAATAAAATAAAAAAGAAGTTTTAAACTTCTTTTTTTATCTTGTCATAACTAAATATTCTTCATAAGTAACATTCATTTCATGTACTTTAGTTGCTGTTTCTACATTTAAATATCTATAATGCCAAGGTTCAAATTTATAACCTGTTATAAACATTTTACCTTCTGGATATCTTAATATAAAGCCATATTTATATGAATTATTAATTAACCATTCATATTCTTTAGTTTTTTCAAAATGTGCTGAAGAACTTGCTGTATTAATATCTACTGCTAAACCTGTATTATGTTCTGAATGTCCTGGTCTTGCAGAATATGTATCAGCTTTCTTAGCGCCATCTTTTTTAACATAATTGTTATAAATATTTTTTTGACTAGAATAACTTCTATAAGGAGAAACACTTTTTAATTTAATACCATCTTTTTTAGCAGCATCAACCATTTCTCTAAAATGTTTAGCGGCTTCTTTATTCATTTTTCCTTTACCATATGAACTTCCAAGTGTTTCTAAATCAGCATTATATTTTTCATCTATTGAATAATACTTATTAACTAGTATTAGAGTACCCATTGATGTATCAGCAGGTTTAATATTAGTATAAAATGCATTATCTAAACCAATCTCTACATATATAACTGAATTTTGTTCAGTATATTCATTTTTATCAAAATAATTTTGGTATCTTTTTATATTCTCTATATTAAAATATGGAGATTCTTTAAATTTAATTAGATTTGAATATTTTTCATCTAATAAATATGTTTTAACTTCATCTAAAGTAAATAACTTTTCTATTTCGATAACATCATTATTAGAATAACCCAATGTTAATAAATCTTCTCTATAAATATATTCATATTTAGAAATATCTTTTCCTTCTAGATTATTTATAGGAGTAGTATTTTCAGGTCCAGGTTTTCTTTCTTCGCGAATAGTAATAATTGTTAGGTAAGTAATCATTAGTGCAAGTAAAACAATTATTACTATTAGTAATTTGTTATTATCTTGTTTTTTCTTTGTTTTCAAATGCATCACTTCCTTAATTACATTATATAAGAAAGTAAATAAATAAGTAATATATTTACCATAATTTTACATAAAAAAACTATTAAATATAAAATAGTTTTTTAAATCTTTCTGTGTATTTTTTTTCAAATAATAATATTGCATATACAGAAACTGCTATTATATCTCCACATAATAGATCTATAAATACATGTTGTTTAATAAATAATGTAGATAGCATTATAGATATAGATATTATCATCACTATTATTTTTTCATAAATATTAGTATCTTTTAAATTAAATATATATAATATCCATAACATACTCATAGCACAATGTAGAGAAGGGAAACAGTTTAATATAGGAGTATCAATCCAATATATAAATCTTGTTATTAATTCTATTAGTGAAGTACCTGTTATTTCAGGTCTAATAACAGTAGTAGGATATATTATAAATATAATATTTGCTATTAGAGTTACTATTACATAAGATAAACAATATTTAGCTAATTTAGTTTTATCTCTTTTATATAATAAATAAGGTATTAAAAACAATAGAACATACCATATACAATATGGAATAATAGCATATATATTAAATGGTATCTTTTGATCAATTATATTGCCAATTAAATGTGGTTGTCCCTCTAATAATTTTGATATTAAATAACAAAATGATTGAAATAGTATAAGAGCAACTGCAATCATAATAGGCTTTATTTCTATTCTTTTTTTCATAATCATCACAAGATAGATTATATAATAAAAAGTAAAAAAATACTAGAAAAAAAGTGAGTTTTAGATTATAATGTATGCGAGGTGGAGGATATGGCAAAACAAACTATATGTTTAGTTGGTAGACCAAACACAGGTAAATCAACATTATTTAATAGAATTGTTGGTAAAAAAGTTGCTATTATTGAAGATGCCCCAGGAATAACTAGAGATAGAATTTATTCACAAGCATCATTTAATGATATTCCATTTTATTTAATAGATACTGGAGGTATCGATATTAAAGATGGTGACTTCAATGATGAAATTAAAACACAAGTTGAAATTGGTATGCAAGAAGCAGATACCATTGTTTTTGTTGTAGACTCTAAAGATGGTATAACTAATAATGATCTAATTATTAGAGATATGTTAAAAAAGCAAAATAAAAAAGTAGTTGTTGCTATTAACAAAGTTGATAATAGCACAGGTAAAGATAATATATATGAATTTTATTCATTAGGATTTGATGAATATTATCCAATATCAGCAGAACATGGAACTGGAGTAAATGATTTATTAAAGCATTTAACTCAAGGTTATGAAGCTGGATATGAAGATGAAGATAATAATATTAAAATAGCTGTTATTGGAAGACCTAATGTAGGTAAATCTAGTTTAGTAAATGCTCTTCTAAATGAAGAAAGGGTTATTGTTAGTGATGTAGCTGGTACTACAAGAGATGCTATTGATACTAAGTTTACTTATAATAAAGAGGAATACACTTTAATAGATACAGCTGGTTTAAGAAAAAAAGGTAAAATATTTGAATCAGTAGAAAAATATTCATTATTAAGAAGTATGAAAGCTATAGATAGAAGTGATGTATGTCTACTTGTTATAGATGCCACTACTGGAATAGTAGAACATGATAAACATATAGCAGGTTATGCTCTAGAAGCAGGAAAGCCAATAGTAATAGTTGTTAATAAATGGGATACTATTGAAGAAAAAGACGATGCTATTAAAGAATGGACTAAAAGTATTAGACATAATTTCCAATTTTTAGATTATGCTAAAATAGTATTCTTAAGTGCTCAAACTAAGAAAAGAATACATACACTTATGCCAGAAGTAATTACCTCATATAATAATAGTATTAAAGAAGTAAAAACTAATATAATAAATGATGTTATAAGAGATGCATTTATTGAAACACCTCCAGCATCATATAAAGGTAAGAAATTAAAAGTATATTTTACTCATCAATCAGGAATTAAACCACCTAGATTTGATATAGAAGTTAATTCTAAAGGATTGGTACATTTTAGTTATTATAGATATTTAGAAAACAAAATAAGAGAAAATATAGATTTTAGTGGAACTCCAATTATTATTCAATTTAAGAATAAAGGCGAAAAAGAATTATAAAAGAGATATTTATTAAAATATCTTTTTTTGTTATACTTAAAATAGAGGTGTTTGATATGGATGATCAAAATAATGAATATTATCAACAAGAAATGAATAGAAGAAATTTAATGGGTGAAGAAGAAGTAAAAAAATCAAATCCAATAAAAATAGTTTATGGAATAATTGGTTTTATTGCTCCAATAATTGGATTAATATTATTTATTGTATTTAAAAATACTAATAAAGAATATTCAAAAGCTTCAGGAACTGGAGCATTACTTGGATTTTTCTTTGGATGGGTAATAAGCCTTATTTTTTCTCTATTATTTAATGCATTTGTAAATACTGCAGAATTGCAAAAAAAGTGTAATGATTTAGGAGAGAATTATAAATTAGAAAAACTAGATGATGGATGGGGTTGTAGAGATGCTTTAACTAATGAGATAATTCGTATTAAGGAGAATTAATGAAAAAAGATAAAGTAAGTATTTTTTGGATATTATTAGGATTATTAGTACCAATAGCGGGTATAATTATTTATTTTGTTTTCAAAGAAGATTATCCTAAAGTTTCTAAAACAGTAGGTATAAGTTCTATATGTGGAATAATATTACTTTTAATATTATATTTTATTGGGATACCTTTTTTAAGACCTACTAATAGAAGTGTATGTAAAACATATGGTCCAGATTTTTATTACTCATCTACAAAAGTTAATTCTGCTATTAAAATAGAATGCTGTTGTATGGGTAAAGATAATGTATGTAGTTTTGATAATGATAATTGTGTAATAATTAAATACTAAAATATTTGTATTATTTACAAATATTTTTTTTTGAATTATAATCTTAATAGGAGATAATATGAAAGAGAAATATTTAGTTTTATGGGCATCACTAATGATAATATTTATAGGTACACTTGGAGTATCTTTGTCTTATCTTGGAACAAAAGTAAATAAATCAGAAGTATACCCAACTAATGTTAAAACAGGATCTCTTAATTTAAGAATAGTAGATAGTAAACTAGAAGATGTTAATTTAGTTCCTATTTATGATAAGGATTATTTTAAATC
>JAEEGL014152163.1_pt1 | contig 21699 bp, 22 predicted proteins | sample 9134231 | NCBI WGS metagenome assembly JAEEGL01 (sample SAMN16246548, study PRJNA631951) | gut metagenome | biome: gut microbiome; feature: rumen; material: fiber-attached | host: Bos | place: Iran: Karaj | collected 2018-10
AGAAACTTTATAGTTTCCTTCTTCAAATTTACCACCAGCATGAAGCATAGTATAAATAACTTCTACTGTAGATTTACCAGTTTCATGTTTACCTACTGGTACACCTCTACCATTATCTTCTATTGTAATAGAACCATCTTGGTTTATAGTAATCTTAATAGTATCTCCATAACCATTCATAACTTCATCTATTGAGTTATCAACAATTTCCCATACTAGATGGTGTAATCCTCTTTTATCAGTTGAACCAATATACATACCTGGTCTTTTTCTAACTGCTTCTAAACCCTCTAATACTTTTATTGAACTTTCATCATATTTTGCAGGCATATACGTCCTCCTTTAGTTTCACACATTATGAATTATAGCAATAATTCTTTTTAATATCAAGCAAAAAGGAAAATGAAATGTAAAAATATTACTTCATTTTCCTCTTTTTATTCTTTAATTCATTATAACATATTTTAATGAATTATTCCCCATATAATTATATCTAATATAAATAATAATATTAACATAGTAGATATTATAAATATTATATTTTTATTTATCTTTTTAGCTAGTTTAATAAACATAGGAATTACTAAATATATAGAAGATACAGATGCAAAAGTAAATAATAATACTGATCTTAAACATACAAAACCATTTATATTACCAAAATTCCATATTTCTACATTATAATCCCAAAGCCTAGTACCCCTATAAGTTAAGAAATACCATCCTGTTAGATATTCCATTAAAAAAGTAATAACTGCACTAAGTAAAATTACTAACCAAGGTTTCTTTCTTAATCTATATAAAAGAGTACATATAAATAAAGCTCCAAAAGCATATACTGGAATCCACGGTCCATAAGTAGAACCTCTTTTTACAAAATAACCTAAATCTATTTTATAAAAGAATTCTTCATATATAAAACCAAATAGACCTCCAAATATCATAGTTAAGAATATAACACTTATAGATCTTTTTAAATCTAACTTATAATCTAAAAACTTACTTATTCTCGATTTCATTCATTATCACCGGAACAATTTGTTTCTTTCTAGATACTACATCCTGTAAGAATGTTAATTCTTTAAAGTCATCAATCTTGTATCCTCTTTCTAATATTTCTTTCATATTTTCTGTATATATAACATAAGAACCATTTCTAACTATATCTGTTATAAATAAAGATATATAATTTAGATTCATTTTTTGCTTTAATGATTCTAATTCATTAATAAATGAATCTAAATCATTTCTAATAGATTCTATATCTAGTGTTATTATTTGACCAATACCATATTTAGTATTATTTGTTTCAAATAATTTAAAGTCTTTAGTAATTATTTCTTCTTTAGATAATCCTTTTAAAGAAGTTCCTTTTTTAAACATATCTAAAGCAAATCTAACATAATTAATACCTAATCTTTCAGATAATCTTTCTACTGCTTCTTTATCTAATATAGTAGTAGTTGGACTTTGAAGGATTAATGTATCTGATAAAATACCTGCAAGCATTATACCTGCTATATTATTAGGTATTTCTATGCCTGACTCTTTATACATTTCATAAATAATAGTATTAGATGATCCTACAGCCATATTTCTAAAATTAATAGGCATTTTAGTAGTTATATTACTTATTTTATGATGGTCTACTATTTCTATTATATTAGCATCTTCTATTCCAGGAGCACTTTGATCAAATTCTTGATGATCTACAAGTATTACTTTCTTTTTATTTTTATCATTAACATCAGTAACTCTTATTAATCCAAGACATTTACCTTTAGAGTCTACTACTGGATAGTTATTATGTCTATATTTCTTAGTAATAGATAAAAAGTCATCATAATAATCACTTTCTTTAAATGTTACTAAGTCTCTACTTTTAAGTATTTTTATTTCATTAGCTTGACTAATTATTTTTGAGGTATGAAATGCATCAAGATTAGTTCTAATAATATTTACTTTATTTTGATTTGCAAGATTAATAATATCTTCTGAAATAATAGAATTATCTGTTACTATTAATAAACTAACATTATTATCTATAGCATGTTTATGTATTTGTGGTCTATCACCTGCTATAACTATATCTTCACTAGTTAGTTTAATATCATTAAAGAATGTTTCACTTTTATAAGAAGCTACTATTACATCTCCATCTATTTCTTCATTAAACTTTGTTATTACTTCACCATTAATAGTTTTAAGTATATTATCATAAGTACTATCTAATTCAGTAAAGTCCCCTAGTATTAAATTTTTAGCTATATCTTTAACAGTTATTATTCCAAGACATATATTATCATCATCTACAATAGGAACACCTGTTACATTATTATCTAATATATAATTATAAGTTTCTCTAATAGTTTTTTTATGATTTATAAATAAACCTTTATGATAAGTTACATCTTTTATTTGAAGTCTAACATCATTTAAATATTTAGGTACTTCTACATTAAAATATTCAAGAGCAAACTTAGTTTCTTCATTAATATCTCCTAGTACTCTAGCCTCAGCATTAATACCTAGTTTATTCTTTAAATATGCTAAACTAATAGCAGCAGTAACTGAATCTGTATCAGGTCTTTGATGTCCAAAAATATATACTTTATCCATAAAACCACCTTCTATTCTTTATTAATTATATCATGCATGAAAATGCCGTGCAATTACTTTGACAAAAATGTGTATATATAATATACTTAATATTAACGAGGAAAAAAAAGATGAGTGAAACACAAAGAGATAAGAAAATAATAAAATTAATACATATTAGTAATGCTTTAATAAATGAATTAAGTATAGCGCATTCAAAAGATAATAAAGACTATGTTGAAATATCTAAAAAGACTAAAAAACTAGTCAAAACACAAAGAAAATTAAACTATTTACTTACAGAATAGTTTTTTATTCCGCTCAAGTGGCGAAATTGGTAGACGCGGCAGACTCAAAATCTGCTGATAGCAATATCTTAAGGGTTCGAGTCCCTTCTTGAGCACCATGTAAATATAAGAACCAAAAAGGTTCTTTTTATTTGACAATATTCTATATATAAGTATAATATTATTACTTTTTAACAAAGGGGAAATGTTAAATGAATACAATTAATTATACGGATAAAAATATAGATGAAATAATTCATTTATTACCAGGTATACTTTATAGGAGGAAACTAATGGAACAAGCTGAATTAAAAAAAGAACAAGAAATACTATTATCTAAAAGAATGACACCAGATAAAAGTGAATGGGAAAAATTAGGTTTTAGTTTTAATGATAATAATAGAAATGGTTTTTTATGTAATGCAGTATTACCAGAAGGATGGACTATTAAACCTACTGAAGATAAAAAAACTACACATATAGTAGATGAAAATGGTAATATAAGAGCATCTATGTATTATGATGCTTCTGTATATACAAGAGCAGCTTCTATGAAATTAATAAATAAATATGATATATGTGAAGAAAAGACTAATGTTTCTGATGAAGGATATACTTCTACTATATACTTTGGTAATCAAACAGAAAAATTATTTGTAGCAGGTTCCGTATATATTCCTAATACTGGATTAAGTGAAGAAGTATTAAGTGCATGGGGAATAAAAGCTGCTTTAAGAGAAGACGCAGAAGCTTTTGCAGATGAAAACTACCCTGACTGGGAAAATCCTCTTAGTTATTGGGAAGAATCTAAAACAAAGGTATATAAACCAAAGAACTTACAATAAGTTCTTTTTAATAATAAGGGAATGAAAAAATGGCAATAGATATTAATGAAATATTGTGGAAAAAACATTTACAAAAATTAGAATTATTAAAAGTTAAACTATTTAGAGAATCTTTATCTAATCCAAATGTAGGATTATATAATATTGATCTAATAAGAAAATTCAGAGACTATTATGATTTCGGAATACCTGCTTCTGTATTTCTTTTATCTAATCATTTATGTAATGGTAATTGCTTTGATAGTACATTTTTATTATCTAGAGTACTCTTAGATGATGAAGATACTGAAGATATTAATATAGTTTTAGCAGAAATAAATACTATTAGATTAAATCCATTTTATATTAAACAAGAAAAAAGAGATGGATATGCTGATCACTGGGTAGTTGAAAGAATACTTAAAAATGGAACAAATCTAATATATGATACATCATTAGGTATTGTATTTGATTCTGATTCATGGTTTGATTTAGAAGAACCTAAAATTAAAACTACTTTAGGAAAAAGTAAAATCTGTGAAACTATTAAACAAATAGAAGAAGAAAATCCTGAAGATTTTAAACCTAAATTAGAAAGTATAGTTAATCTTCTTCCAGAAGTAGAAAAACATTATGGTGATCCTAATGAAGAATATGCTAAGGCATCTCGTTTACAAAGAGAAGTAGAAGCATTTAAAGATAAAATGGGTTATTATATTTATTGTATGAATCATGAAAAAGAAATAGAAACTATGAAATTAGAATTTAAGAAGAAAATAGAAAAAAAGGATGAAGAATAGTATTAGTTATTTTATAGATGATTATCATTATAATACATTAATACCTTCATTAGGTACTTATTCTATTATTTTAAGAAATAAAAAAAAGAACTAATAAATAGTTCTTTTTTTATTTTGTTTCAAGTAATAATGGACAGTGATCTGATCCTAGAACATTATCTAATATTTTAATATCTTTTATATTTTTTAAATTAGATTTATTAGTAATAAAATAATCTATTCTCCATCCAATATTTTTTTCTCTGCAATGGCCTATATAACTCCACCAAGAATATTGAACTTTATCAGGATATAATTCTCTAAATATATCTACAAAACCAGCTGATAATAAATCAGTAAATTTTCCTCTTTCTTCATAAGTAAATCCTGCATTACCTATATTAGCTTTAGCATTCTTTATATCTTGCTCTGTATGTGCTACATTAAAATCTCCACATACTATTACAGGTTTAGTTTCTTCTAATGATTTTAAATATGATTTAAAATCATCTTCCCAAACCATTCTATAATCTAGTCTACTTAAGTCTCTTTTTACATTTGGAACATATACATTTACTAAATAGAAATCATTAAATTCCATAGTAATCACTCTACCCTCATGATCATGCTCTTCTATTCCTATTCCAAATGTTACACTTAACGGTTTAATTCTAGTAAATACTAGTGTTCCAGAATAACCTTTCTTTTCAGCAGGATTAAGTATCATTTCATAACCATCTTTTTTATAATCAAATTGGTCTTCTAAAACTTTTGATTCTTGCAAACAATATACATCAGCATCTATGCTATCAAAGAATTCATCAAATCCTTTTTTAAGGACTGCTCTAAAACCTGCTACATTCCAAGATACTATTTTCATATAAATTATCTCCTTTTTTTAAGTTTTTTTCTTTTTAATTGAACTATAGCAATAATATTAGTAATAATAGTTAATATATCAAATATACATGAAATATATCCTTTAACAGAAAAATCATATATAAGCCAAAATATTATAGTAATAATAATCATAGTCTTTAAACGTACAACATCTTTTATATTTAAAGACCATAAATATATAAGTATACATAAAAGAGGAAAATATCCAAATATACCTTTATTATTTAATAATACTACTAATACAATAGATACAATAGATAGTATTATTTTAGCTAGGGTATTTAGTTTTTTCTTATATTCTAAGAAATTATTTATAACTCCTAAAAAGTTAATAATAACACCAGATATGCCTCCTAAAAACGCATTAGCAACAGTATATAAACTAAGTTCAATACATTGCACTATTAGAATACTCTTTTTCTTTTTTATAGTGCCACCATATACCATAAATAAAGATGCTATTAATGCTATTATATTACCTATTAAAACCATAGTATCCCTCTTTTATTCTTATATATTTATTATACAAATAAAAATAATATTTTTACATATTATTTTTATATATACTTGTAAACTTTTCAGCTACTTTAAGAGCATCTATCATAGAGGTAGTTATTCCACCACTATATCCTGCTCCTTCTCCTACTGGATAAATACCTTTAATATTAGATTCACATAGTTCATCTCTAAGAATAGTTACTGGAGAACTAGTTCTTGTTTCTACTCCAAATATTAAAGCATCATCCATATTAAAATCTTTTATTTTATTATTAAAACTTTCTATTCCCTCGATTAAGTTATTAGCAATAAAATCAGGAAATATAGATCTAATATTAGCAAAAGATATTTTTCCTTTCGTTTCTGGTGTAACTGTTCCTATATCAGTAGATACTTTATTATTTTTAAAATCAATATATCTTTGAACAGGTATCTTACCATTACATAAGTTATATGCTTTGTTTTCAAGTTCTCTTTGAAAATTAATACCATCAAATATATCATGACCATAGTCATTTTCATTTACTGATACTACTATAGCACTATTTGATGATTTAGAATCTCTTAAATAATTACTCATTCCATTAACTACTAACTTTTCTTTTTCAGATGATGCATTAACTACATATCCTCCTGGACACATACAAAATGAATAAACTGATCTTTCATCATTATTATAAGTTAATTTATAAGTAGATGCTGGTAATTTATCAAAATATTTACCATGATTCATTTTATCTATAAATTCTCTATCATGCATTATTCTTACGCCTACTGCAAAAGGTTTAGTTTTCATATTAAGACCATTTTCATATAACATTTTAAATGTATCTCTAGCGCTATTTCCTACACACAAGAATAAATAATTAGTTTCTATTTCACCATTATTAGTAATTATTTTAGTTAATTTATTATTATCCACAGTAATATCTTCTAAAAAAGTTGAATAAAGGAATTCTCCCCCATTATTTATTATTTCATTTCTAAGATTAATAACTACTTTTTCTAGATTATCTGTTCCTACATGAGGTTTACTATCGTAAACTATTTCTTTTGGTGCTCCCATAGAAACAAGTAAATCAAATACATATTTATTTCTACCAAATTTATCTTTAACAAGTGTATTTAATTTACCATCAGAAAAAGTACCTGCACCACCTTCTCCAAATTGAACATTAGAATTAATATCTAATATATCTTCTTCCCAGAACTTGTATACATCTTTTTTTCTATCTTCTACTCTTTTACCTTTTTCTATAATTATAGGCTTATAGCCATATTTAGATAATATATAACCTAGAGTTAATCCTGCAGGGCCTGCTCCTACTATAACAGGTCTACTAGTTATAACTTCTTCTCCAGTTACATTAAACTCGTACTTAGTTTCATTAACCTTAGATACATATTTATTATCTACTTTTTCTAACACTTTATCTTCATTTTTAACATTAACATCTAAATTATACACATATAAAATATTATTTTTATCTCTTGAATCTATAGATCTTTTATCTATTTCAAAAGAGATAATATCTTCTTTTTTAACATTTAATATTTTAGTTAATTTATTTATTAAAGCATCTTCAGTATCATTTAAAATACTTAATCTTATTTCCCTAACTCTAATCATTTTTAGTCCTTATACTATCTGATGCTTTTAAAGCTGTTAAAAATGCAGAAGTAAGATTATAACCACCACAATCACCATCAATATCTAGTAATTCTCCAATTACATATAAGTTAGGTATATTATTAACTTCAAAGTTCTCGTTTACATCATCAAGTGATAATCCACCTTGAGTTACTTGTGATGATTTAAAATCTTTATAATCTATTACATTTAATTCAAAAGCATATAAACCATGTCTTAAATTATTCTTTTCTTCATTATTCAAATCCTCATATTTTTTATTACCTAAAACATGATATTTATTTAAGATGATATCTACTAATTTTTCATCTAAAACTCTATCTAATGTTTCTTTAATAGTTAAATCATTATTAAATAGTTCTTCTATAGAAAAATCTTCCATAAAATTAATTTTAACTGATGCATTTTTACCATCATCAAGTAATTTAACTATGTCTCTAGATATATTAAATACACATATACCAGATACTCCATAATCTGTTAAAAGTATTTCTCCTGATTCTTCTTTTAATAAAGTATCATTATTAAACGATGATACTATAGCCTTAGTTCTAATACCATTCCATTTATTAAAGAAAGATCCTTCACAAACAAGTTTAGTAAGTGATGGAAGAGGTCTTACTATATTTAAACCTAAATCATTTAAAATATCATACCCATAAAATTTATCTACATTTATACCAGAAATAGACCCCATAGATAAAACAAGAATATCACAAGTTAAATCATCATTAATAATAAATTTATTATTTTCTTTTTTAATACTAGTAACTTCATAATTACATCTTATTTCTATGTCTTTTTTATAGCATTCATTAATAAGAGTATTATTAATAGTTTCACTTTTATTTGAATATGGATAATAATATCCATTTTTAATACTATGTTTAATACCTATATTATTAAAGAATTCTAAGACTCTACTTGTATCACTAAATATATTATTTATTTTGTTACTATCACTATGGTACTTATTAATACCCTGATCATCATTATAAAAATTACATCTGCCGTTTCCAGTCATTAATATCTTTTTGCCAGGACTAGAATTCTTTTCTAAGACTATAACCTCGTTATTGTTAGTTTTAGAATTAATAGCACACATCATTCCAGAAGCTCCTGCTCCAACAATTATTACTTTACTCACGAAATCACCTTCAAACTAGATATATTATATCATATTTGTTATAATTAAATATAGGTGATAATATGAAGAAAAGATTATTGTTTATACCATTAGTATTTTTACTTTGTGCATGTTCATATGATAAATATGAAATGCCTAAAGATGCATATATAAATACTAATGAGAAAGAAATAAAAGTTAATAGTTGTGATACTAAGATATATGATTTAATATCTGATGATAATGTAGATATTATTACTAAGAATAAAAAGTTAGATACTAGTGAAATTGGAGATAAAGAGATAGAAATTAGTTATAAGTATGGTAAAAGAGATTATTTATATAAATTAAAATATAAAGTAATTGATGATGAGGCCCCTATTATAATTAGTTCTTATAAAAGTATAGTTTATCTTTTAGGAGAAGACTTTGATTTATGTGATGATATTAATTATATAGATAATTATGATAGAAGTCCTTGGTGTGAAATAGTTGGAGAATATGATATACATACTATTGGAGATTATCCTCTTAAATACAAGATATCTGATAAAAGTGGTAATTTTGTAGAAGAAGATGTTACATTAAAAATAGTAAAAGAAAAACAAAAGTCTAATTCTTCATCAAGTTATAAAAAAACAAATATATCTTTTAAAGATGAATATAATAAACATAAGAATGATAATACTATGGTTGGTATAGATGTAAGCAGATGGCAAGAAACAATAGATTTTAAAAAAGTAAAAGATGCAGGAGCAGAATTTGTTATTATGAGAATTGGTATACATTCTGATATAGATGCTGAAATATCTAAAGATGTATATTATGATAGATATATTAAAGATGCTAAAGAAAATGGATTAAAAGTAGGAGTATATGTTTATACAAGTGCAATTAATGAAGATATGGCTAAAGAACATGCTAAAGAAACTATTAAATACTTAGATGGTACTAAACTAGATTTCCCAGTAGCATATGACTTTGAAAACTGGTCTAATATAAAATCATATGGTATTAATACATATGACCTAGAAAGGTCTTTAAATGCTTTTGCAAATACATTAAAAAAAGCTGGTTATGATACCATGTTATATTCATCTAAATGGTATTTAGAACATATATGGATAAATGAAAATAAATATCCTGTATGGTTAGCTCATTATACTAGTGATACTAATTATCAAGGTGAATATATATTATGGCAAAGAACTAATATTGGTAAAATAGATGGTATTAGTGGAGATGTAGATATAGATATTTATTACAAATAAAAAAAGACACTATTAAATGTCTTTTTTATTTACCTCCTGGACTAGGTGCACCTTCATCATTAGATCCTAGTAGTTCATCTAATCTTTGTTGAACTACTTGTAATTCTATACTTTCAGCTGCATCTAACTCTCTTTGAGCCTTTATTGCTAATAGAGAATCTCTTGTTCTCTTTAGGTCTTCTATTTCTTGTTTTCTATCTTTTTTAGTTTCTGCTAACATATCAGGAGCATTCATTAAAGGTTTTTCTTTTATTTCTGGATATTTAGTCGCATCAAATAGTAATCCATCTTCAAGCATTAATGGTTTTGTTTCTACTACTTCTGGTACATCCTCATCACCTAATGCTACTGGACTTCTATCTATATTAGCTTCTTTTTTGATATCAGCTTCACTCTTTATAATAAGAGGTTCTAAATTATCTTCTAGATCTCCAAAGTATACTGGACCTTCATCTTTTTTACCTTCTACTACAAGATTTTCTTCATCAGCAGTTAATACTGTTCCAGTATCTATATCTTTATTATCAACTTTTTTCTCATTATTAACAGGATCTTCTGGGTCTCCAAATAATATGTCTTTTGGTTCATTACCTTCTACTACAATTTTGTCTTCATTAGAAAGTGCTACCCATCCTGTATCTATTTTGTTATCATCTTTTTCTTCTTTATTAACTGGTTCTTCTGGATCTCCGAAGAATACTTCACCTTTAGATTCATTACCCTCAACTACTAGACCCTCTTCATCAGCAGTTAGTACCATTCCAGTATCTATATTTTTATTATCAACTTTTTCTTCTTTATTAACAGGTTCTTCTGGATCTCCAAAATATACTGGACCTTCATCTTTTTGACCTTCTACTACAATACTTTCTTCTTTATCAGTTAATACTGTTCCAGTATCTTTAACAACAGGTCTTATAAATGGTGGTTTTTCATCACCATATAATAATGGGCCATCTAAACTATCATCTTTATTAGGATCTTCTTCATCACCAATTAATACTTTTGGTCCTTCTTCCTCTTTTTTATCTTTACTATAATCGCCAAGGAAATCTAGAATTGCTCTTGGATTAAATCCTAATGTTTTATGCATAGCACCTGCATAGTTTTTAACAAGGCCTACTACAGTTTCCTTTTCATTAGGATTTATACCTTCCTCCGCTAAAATTTCATCAGTTACCTCTTCTATTATTCTATTACCTTTAAACTTAATGAATAATATTTTTTTATAAAGTCTTTCTTTCTCTTCGTTAGATAGGTTACTTATACTCTTCATTATATACCACCTCTATAATAGCATTATAACATATTATTATTGTTTTTTACTATTTTTTATAGATAATATTAATCTTTTTGTCAAATCATCATAATCTCTTAAATCATTATTTCTTGGTAAATTAGAGTCTTCGCATTTACATTCTTCTAAAACTTCTACTAAAGCTAGTCTTAAATTATAAATATATAATCTATAAAACTGAGATAAATCATCATATTCAGATAAATAATCATCATCTATTCTCATATTAGATTTATTGTCCTCTAAAGTATAAAAATGAAATAGTCTTTGGAATAATACTTCTCCCTCATAATCTATATCCATTAGATTAATACCATTTTCTTGAAAGTATAAATATATATTATATAGTCTAAATGTTATATTTCTAAGTTCATTAAGATATGACTGAACAAAGTAATCATATATATCATACATTTCTTCAGAATCACCATATTCAATACCATCTTCATCATCTTCTTCCTTAGATAACGCATATTTATATTTAGATATTAATTCAGATATATCTTCGTCTCTTAAAGCTTTATAATCTACTTTATCTTTATAAAAAGATATTTGATTCTTTTCTAATGCTTTCATTACTACAGAATTTAATTCTTCTGTTTCTATTTTTATTTCATCATGAATATTTACTGTGCTAACAATATTTATTACACCATCATTAATGGCTTCTGTAAACTTATCGTAATCTTTTAAACAATCTGCTAATAAAGCCCTTTCAAATGAATCATCTGGAGCATTAGATTCTACTCTCCATTCAAAGTTACCTATTTTATAAGAAGAATCAAATAAAATAGATTCTACTTTTTCTGTATCAGCCATTCTTTGATATAGTCTTTCTTTCATACTTATTTTAGCTTTAAAAGATTTAAATTTTCTATGAATAGTATTTACAATATGAAATCTATTTTTAGAAGTCTTTATTAATCTTGTACTTTGTAAATATTTTAAATTAAGATCTCCGAATAAAGCTGCCTTATATGATTCATCAATCATATCTATAATCCTATAAAAAAGATTATTTAGTACTTTAGTATTATTATCTGGAAAAAAAGATACATTTATTGTTTCCATCAAAAAGCCCCCACTTATTAACAAGTATTTTATATTAAACTTATAAAAAAGTAAATATTTTTATATATTTTCTATGGATACTATTATTTCGTTATTAGAAGCCTTTTTAGAGGGTATATAGGCTCCTAAAACACTTAAGAAAATACTTAATAATATAAGTAATATATTATTAGATAATCTCATTGTATATATAGAATCAGCTTCTAATAAACTATTAAATATAGTATTTATTATTCCTGAAGATAATATAGAAATAAATATACCAATTATACCTGATATAAAACCTAATATTATATTTTCCATTATAAATAATAACTGTATATCTTTTTTAGATATACCCATACTTCTAAGTATTCCTATTTCTTTTTTTCTTTCTAGTACTGATATATATGTAATGATACCTATCATAACTGAAGATACTATTAAAGATATAGATGAAAAAGAAACTAATACTATAGTAATAATATCTACTATTTTAATAGACATATCATACATTAATTTAGATTCATCTATGATAGTTACTTTATCATTTATATAGTCATCATTATATTTATTAATATAGTCTATTAATAAATCTTTTGATTCATATGATGATGGATAACTTTCTATATAACTAATACATTTTTCTTTACCAAATAAACATAATAATTCTTCTTTTTCTTTATTAGATAAAGATTCTTTATTTAATACATTATAATTATTATTCTTTTGTTCATTAACTATAAATGAATCTTTATTCTTATTAACAATATAATCTATTAAAGAATTTTTATAATATATATTATTCGAAGAATTTATTTCTTTTAATTTATCTTTTTTAACTTTTATTATACCTACTATCTTTAAAGATATATTATTACTATTATTATATAGATCACTATCTATTTTTCTTATATTAATATTATTATCTTCTTTATAGTAATAATCATTATTTAAAACAAGTTTTATATTCTTACCTAGGATATCTTCTAAAGACTCATTTTCTTTAATATTAAGAGCTCTAGATATATCTTTAGATATATTATTATCATTATTTATTTCTAATAATAATTCATTATATTTAGATGGTAATCTACCTTCTATAACATCATAATTATCTCTTATGTTATTAGTAGGCATAGTTTTAAATATATTATTATCTACTTCTATATAATTACCATTATTCTGAATTAAATTTAATTTAATCAAATAATTATATCTAGAATAAGATATATATTCTTTATTTATATTTTTATAATAAGAAATAAAATTCTTATTAATATAATTAATATTTTCTTCATTATTAATCTTAATAGTTTTAGAATCTTTATATTTTTTTATTTCTTTATTATTTCTATATGGATATATAAGAACAGGTATTTTATTAGATATATACTTTTTATAATCATCTAAACTATCATTAAATCCATTAGATATAGATAATATTATAGATATACCTATAATACCTATGGAGGATGTTAAAGCAAGTAATATATTTCTCCTTTTCTTAATTTTTAAATTATCTAAAGCTATTTTAAATAATGCTTTAATATCTAAATTAACTTTAGATAATTCAACTTCTATATTAGTGTCTACTACTTCTTTATTAAGAGTATCTTTAACTATTTCTCCATCTTGCATAGTAATAATTCTACTAGAATATTTCCTAGCTAATTCTTCATTATGTGTAACCATAATTATTAATCTATCTTTAGATAATTCTTTAAGTATATTTAATATTTCTATACCTGTCTTATTATCTAGGGCTCCTGTTGGTTCATCACATAATATTATTTTAGAATCAGATGCTATAACTCTAGATATAGCTACTCTTTGTTTTTCACCTCCAGATAAATTACATGGTAATTTATCTTTATAATCATATAATCCTACTTTTTTTAATGAATCTTCTGCCAAAAGATTTGCTTTAGATTCATCTTGCATAGATAAAACTAGTTTTAATTTAACATTATCTATTACTGATCTATGTTCTATTAAATTATAACTTTGAAATATAAATCCAATATATTTATTTCTATAACTATCTAGTTCATCTTCAGTAAAATTTCTAATATTCTTATTATCTACTAGAATCTCCCCAAAATCACTTTTATCTAAACTTCCTATAATATTTAAAAGTGTTGTTTTACCGGACCCAGACTTACCCACTATGGATATAATTCCGCATGAAGGTAATTTAAGATTAATATTCTTTAATACTACTTGATGATTACCATCTTTATTATAACTTTTACATATATTTTTTAATTCTAACATAACATCTCCTATATATTATATTAGCCAAAAAATAAAAAATTCCACTATCTATTAGATAGTGAAACTATTACTAATTCAGGTTTATTATTTATTCTTATAATAGCATATAAAGAATTACCAAGTCCTCTACTTACTATCATACTAGTATTATTCTTTTTATAGATTCCTCTAGCATACTTAGGTAATACTCCTTGATGAGGAGCATATAAAGGCCCTATTAAAGGAGCTATTACTTGTCCTCCATGAGCATGACCTGTAAATACTAAATCAAATTTATACTTAGAATATATATCTAATGCTTCTGGTCTATGAGATAAAAGTATAGAATACTTTTTAGTATTTATATTAAATTTACTTAAGTATTTATCTATAGATTCTTTATCATCATTTGGAATATAAAATGATGGATCTTTAATACCATATAATTCTATATTATTATCAAGTGAAATACATTTATTAGATATTACGTTTACATTATATTTATATAATATATTTAGTAAATCTGGATAACCTCCAAATATACATTCATGATTACCAGGTACAAAATATATTGGAGCAATATTATATATTCTTTCTAATAACTTTTCAGCATAAGTACAGTCATCTACATCTATTAAATCTCCAGTTATAACTATTATATTTGGTTTTTCTTTATTAATAATATCTACTACTTTATTATGAAATCTTTTATTTTTTCTATTATGAAAATCAGATACTTGAATTATTTTATAATTATCTTTTATCTTTTTAGATTCTAAATTATATCTAGTTATTCTTAATTTAAAGTTTTCATAATAGAAAAATGTAATTAATAAAACTATAATTATTATTCCAATAATTATATATATCATTATTTCACCTTCTTAGATTTAGTTAATGTCTTTCTTTTATAATCTCTATCCCCCATTTTAGAAATCATTTCTGAACCTACTTTGTCTACTATTTTTTTCATTTCTTTAGATAAGTCTTCTCTAAAGAAACCTTCTAAAACAGATTTATCTCTCATAGATTCTCTAACACATACACATCTTGTGTCTTTAGATTTTTTAAATAAAAAATCATAATTAGCTACGAAATTAGTTACATCAAATCCTCCGACAAAAGACTTTGTATGACCATTTGTTTTCTTTCTTACTTCATCTACAAATTCTCTTATATCATATATACTTAATACCATTTGCTTTGTTGAAGTAAAAGCATTACCTGCTATTTTATATGAATTGATTGATCTTGCCATTTTTCCACCTCAGTACATTTAATTATAACATATAAATAAAAAATAGATTATTATTAATCTATTTTTATAATTCTATTAATTCATACTCTCTAGAACCAATACCTAATTCTTCAGCTTTTTCTATAGTATGAATTCCATTTCTTGAATTTACTCTTTCCATGAAGTGTTCTTTACCTGGATCATTTGAATTCATTACTATATCTATACATGCTTGATCTATAGCTACTGGATCTAATGATATAAGCATACCTTTATCCTCCATACAAGGGTCTTCAGCTGTAGCACAGCAATCACAATCAACACTCATATTAGCCATAATATTTATAAATACCATATTACCTTTAAAGTATTTAACTATTGCTGATGCAGCTTCTGCCATACTTTCTAAGAACTCATTTTGATTATTAAAATAATCCCAGCATCTAACAGGATCACTAGTTATACCACCTAAATGGATTAATGCTTTACCATTACGTGATGCACATCCAATAGATAACTGTTTTAAGGCTCCTCCAAAACCAGCTGCTGGATGTCCTTTAAAATGAGATATTATAAGCATACTATTATAATTTTTTAAATGAGTACCTACCAAATCATTTTTAATATATTTATAGTTATCTACAGGTAATTCTTCTTCGCCTTCTTCATCTAAAATATCAACATTATAATATTTAGACCAACCATGTTTTTCTAATAGTTTTCTATGTCCTTCATTAGTATCTCTTACTGTTTCAGGGTAAGCTGTATTAGTTTCTACTATAGTACCATTAACATACTCTACTAAATCTTTCATAAATTCTGGTTTCAAATAATTTTGATTACCATCTTCTCCAGAATGAACTTTAACAGCTACATTACCAATTAGTTCTTTTCCAACTAATTTATACATATCTACTAGTTTTTTAGAATCAACATTTTTTAAATAATATACTTTACTCTTCATATATAATCTCCTTATATATATTATAGCATAAAAAAAGACTAACAATATTAGTTAGTCTTATTAATTCTTTTTAAGATTTTTAATTTTCCTTGGAATAAATATTCTGCCTGGTTCTCTTCAACTCTTCTTTCAAATTTAGGATTCCAGTATTGTCTTGCTTCTTCTATAGAAGTTTCTAGATTTCCATAACCGAGAGGAATAAAAGAATCACTTGATTTAAATAATATACCCGATACAGAAACAAGATATAAATCCAGACTTTTACCGTCCATCTTTAAGGAACTTTTCCAATGTCTTGCACTATTTTCATCACATAGAAATATAGATCTTTTTCTACTAGGTAATTCAGGAAATTCTAGTCTTCTTAATATTTCAAGTGCAACTTCCCTTTGAAATATTTCAGGTAATAAGTATCTACCCTCTTTAAGCGCTTCCATAGCAACCTTATATTTTTCTAAACTATCACTAGTATCTTTTAAAGATTCTATATAATTACTTATTACAGACTCCTCTTTTTCTTGTAACCTGTTACAAGAATCAGAATTATAATTTTCATCAATAGTTAATTCATTACCAGGAACCCAAATATCTGGATACATATCACTATGATTAAAGTGTAACATTAGTTTATCTTTTACTTCCATGATATCCCCTCTTTTTGTGAAAACTATTATACTTATTTTTATCATAAAGTCAAAAAAACTAACTCTATAAGAGTTAGTTATTTTTAAATGGTAGCGACGGAGGGGGTCGAACCCACGACCTTTCGGGTATGAACCGAACGCTCTAGCCAACTGAGCTACATCGCCAAAAAACATTGCAAATAAATTATAACATAAAATAAAAAAGATATACAAGTAATTTGTATATCTTTTTTTATTATTTTCTTTTCTTTAGAATATCTCTTATTTCTTCTAATAAAAGAGTTTCATCTGTTTTAATTGGAGCAGCTGCTTCTTCTTCTTTTTTCTTTTTACCAGCTTCCATTAATTTATTAACTCCTTTAAGCATTAAGAATAAAATAAATGCCATAATAATGAAGTTAATAACAGCAGTTACAAAATGTCCCCAATTTAGGTATTGTCCTCCCCAAATCTTAATTTGTCCTTTTACTTCTGCTCCTCCAATAGAGTTAATAAGTGGATTAATAAAGTCTTCTGTTAAAGCTGTTACTATAGTAGCAAAAGCACCACCAATAATAACACCTATAGCCATATCCATTACATTTCCTCTTAATACAAATGTCTTGAATTCAGAAATAAAACCTTTTCCTTTACCTGCTACATTTTTTATTTTTTCGTTTTTCATACTAAACTCCTTTCAACTATATAATACCACAAATAAGAAAAAAGATAGTATTTTTTACTATCTTTTTATATATTAATAAAACACCAACATTATAGCAATTATTTATAGCAAAAACAAATACAAAGTGTTATAATTATTTTGGAGGATAAATATGAAACTATCTAAGAAAAATGATGAAAATTTAAAAGAAGAAAAAGTAGTTAAAAAGAAAAAACATTTATCAAAAGCTAAAAAAGAAAAAATAAGATTAAAGAAAAAAGAGAATAAAATTATAGAAAAAGAAAATAAGAAGAATAAAGAGAAGTTATTTGATTTAAATCCTTTATTTGGAGGTATAGCTGTTGGTATAGCAAATATAATACCTGGAGTATCTGGTGGTACTATGCTTGTTATATTTAATTTATTTGATAAATTAATGTATGCTATTAGTGATGTATTTAAAAGAAAAACTGATACTAGAAAAAAGAGTTTATTATTTATAATAGAAGTATTAATTGGAGCTGCTATTGGTATTGTTGGATTTGCTAAAATACTTGGTATAACACTTACTTATATAGAAGCTGAGACTATATTCTGGTTTATGGGATTAATTATATGTAGTATTCCAGTAGTTATTAAAAATGAAATGGAAGATGAGAAATTTAGTTTAGTATTTTTCTTATTTGGATTATTAGTAATAGGAGTTTTAGAATTCTTTAATTTAAAGAATCCTGTTAATAATGTTGATACTGTTATTAATCTTAAAAATTCATTATCACTTTGTGGTCTTGGTGTTATAGGAGGAGTATCAATGATATTTCCAGGACTATCTGGATCAATGGTTATGCTTGTTCTTGGTAAATATGAAACAATTAGAAGTTTAATAGATAATTTAACTACATTTAAATTAAATGTTATTATTCAATTAGCTATATTTGGTATAGGAGCTATTATTGGTATTATATTAGCTGCTAAAATACTTACTAAACTACTTAAAAAATATAAAGGTAAAGTTATGAGTTTAATACTTGGATTTATTACTGCATCTGCTTTAATACTTCCATTAAACTTAAAACAAAGAATTAATTTTACAACTGAAAAAGTATGTGGTTTACTAGTAGCCTTTATACTTGGTGGTTGTATAATTTATTTTATAAACAAATTAAAAAATAGAAATTCATAAGAATTTCTATTTTTTTATTCCATTAAACTATTAAAATAGTTTTCTAATTCTTTAGCAGTATCACTAATTAATATATTTAATCTAGTAGATTTATCTATATAATCATTATATTCATCATATGAATATAATTTTTCATATAAAGAATCTAATTCTTCTTCTAAAGTGATATCACCTTTACCAGAAACTATTCTCTTTTGTGTAGATGTAATCTTTTTAATTAAATCTTTTATATCTTTATTATTATCTAATGCTTCTTTAGATGAAATATATTCTTTATACTCATTAGAGTTTAATATTTCATCTTTTAATTCTTTAACAGATGAATCTAAATTAGTTAACCTTTTCACCATCTAAACTCCATGTTTTAGCATCTGTTATTTTTACATTAATAATAGTACCTACATCTTCTTTATTACATTTAACATTAACTAGTTTCATAGTATCAGTATATCCTGAATATAATTCATCATTTTTATCAGATGGTCCTTCAATTAAAACTGGTACTACACTATTTAATAGTTTTTCATTGTTTTCTTTATAATATTTATTTACTATTTTATTTAATCTTTGAAGTCTTTCTTCTTTTTCTTTTAATGGAATACTATCTTCCATAGAAGCTGCTGGTGTATTTTCTCTTGGAGAATATATAAATGTAAATGCACCATCATATTTACAAGTATTAACTATATCTAATGTTTCATTAAATTCTTCTTCTGTTTCTGTTGGGAAACCTACAATTATATCTGTAGTAATAGATGCATTAGGTATTCTTGTCTTTATCTTGTTAAATAATTCTAAATAAGATTCCTTAGTATATCTTCTTCCCATTAGTTTTAGAATTCTATTAGATCCAGCTTGAACTGGTAAATGGAAATATGGCATTATATTTTCATATTTAGCTATAACATCTATCATTTCATCAGTAAAATCCCATGGATGAGATGTTACAAATCTAATTCTTTCTATACCTGTTTTAGCTACTTCTTCTAGTAAATTAGCCATAGTAGGATAATTCTCAATATCTTTACCATATGCATTAACATTTTGTCCAAGTAAAGTTACTTCTTTATAACCATCTTTAACTAATTCATTTACTTCTTTTAAAATATCTTCAATTCTTCTACTTCTTTGTTTACCTCTAGTATATGGAACTATACAATAAGTACAAAACTTATCACAACCATACATAATATTAACAAATGCTTTATATTTATTATCTCTTCTGACAGGAAGATTTTCTACAATATCCCCTTCTTTAGAAAAGACTTCTACTACTTGTTCATTCTTTTCCATAGCTTCGCTAAGAAGTTTTGGTAAGTTTTGAATATTATGTGTTCCAAGAATTACATCAATCCATTTATATTTTTCTGTTAATAATTTAATAACAGATTCTTCTTGTGCCATACATCCACAAAACACTGTTAATATATTTTTAGATTCTTTTAAACTCTTAATTATACCAATATTACCAAATACTTTATTATGAGCATTTTCTCTTATAGCACATGTATTAAATATAACTATGTCAGCTTCTTTCATGTCATCTACTCTAGTAAATGACATATCTTCCATAATGGCACTTATAGTTTCACTATCTCTTACATTAGCTTGGCATCCATAAGTAACTACATGGTATTTTAACCCTTTTCCAAGTTTACTTAATTCATTATCTATAATATAAGCATCAGTTATAACTTTAACTTCTTCTTTAGTTCTTCTTCTAGCTTCTTTATAATCTGGTAAACTTTTTTCCATAGTATCACCTCAAAACAATAGTATTATATCAAAAATAGAGACCTTTTTAAATAGTTTCTTTTTTTAATAAATTAAAGAGTCTTATATAGAATTCATATTCTTCTTTGTTAACCCATTTATATAATAATATTTTATTTTTATAATTAGGATTTAGTCTTTCTAAGCAAATATATTCTTTACCTCTAATATTTATTGTTTTAATCATTATTTCCTCCTTTATACATGATTGCATATATTTAATATTTATGTTATTATTTGTTTAGAGGAATACTTAGTTTATCTAAGTGCCATCCTCGTTTTGGGTTTGACACTCAGATTAGAGTGTCTTTTTTATTACTATTACAAGTAAAGTAAGTAGTGATAAAATGATTGCGATGTATCTAAGAAGCTTAATTATATAAACTCTTTTGTTCATCTTATCACCTCCTTTCTAGAAAAAGAGGATGACACTCAGGCTAAATATTCCATATATTTTATTTGGTATAAAAAAAGAAATTCCCCTATAGAATTTCTTTTTTTATAATTGCATATATTTAATAATTATGATACTATTTATTTAGAGGAACATTTAGTTTATCTAAGTGCCATCCTCAATTAAGGTATGACGCTCAGATTAGAGTGTCTTTTTTATTACTATTACAAGTAAAGTAAGTAGTGATAAAATGATTGCGATGTATCTAAGAAGCTTAATTATATAAACTCTTTTGTTCATCTTATCACCTCCTTTCTAGAAAAA
>JAEEGL012362864.1_pt1 | contig 21698 bp, 17 predicted proteins | sample 9134231 | NCBI WGS metagenome assembly JAEEGL01 (sample SAMN16246548, study PRJNA631951) | gut metagenome | biome: gut microbiome; feature: rumen; material: fiber-attached | host: Bos | place: Iran: Karaj | collected 2018-10
GCCAACTAGAAGAGCGCCAAGCAATGCTGAACGACATGTTCCTGTGCTCTCCACAAGAGATTATCGACTTACGCAAGACCAACGACCGCCTTTATACACTGACGCAGAAAATGCATGAAAAAGCCCTTAGCCTGTATCGTGCCATTCTCAAAGAAGGGTATGACCCTGATTTTGACGATGACATTATGGTGGAAGGCACACTTAAATACGTCTTCAATGACACCTGGAGTTCTGTCATCCTGTCCGGTCAGGAGCGCAGGGAACTCTACGACAAGCCTCTCGAACCTTATGGTTCCAATTTCCCGGCAATGCTGGAAATCCTTTGCGAATACTATGATAACTCCGTCGAACCGGGATGTGCTTCGTGCTTCACGTCTTATGACTTGATTCACAAGCCGGAAATGCCAGCTAAAGAATTCGGCCTTGAGAATTTCCTTGATGACGGGCAATCCTGGGCTGAAATGGGGCCACTTAACCGGGACGAACTTCAGGATATATGCATTTGCTACGCAGTTCACGACCTTTGCGACCATAAATTGTACTCTATTCCAGATCTCCTTCGGATGAACGATTTCTGGTGTGAAATAAAGGTTACCCATCAACTTCTCTCTGACAGAGACGGAAATCGCTTTTCATGCATAAACAGAAAGGAGGACTGAATATGTTTACCAACAAAGCATACAGAAATAAACTCAGGAGTCGCGAAATGCGCATTCACCGGGAATGGGCAAGAAGGAAGTGGATAGGAGCTTTCACCGATGACTGGGACTACGAGTATTTCCTTATACATATGCGCGCAAAGCTGGAGACGATGGAACGCTACAACAACCAGCTCTCGTACGCCATGAACGGCCCTTATTACGGCCACCAGATAGGCCGGGCTATTAATATGATTGACATCATCCTCGAGGAAGGAGGGAGGAGCGATTATGACGAGCGGGACGAATTTATGCCTATTCCTGAATCCTTCAAGCATTATGTCAACATGAAAAACCGTGGCCGTATCCCGGAAACCGATAATGGCCTCTCTTTCTGGTCAGACGCACAGCGCCTCCGTTTCGACAAGGCATGGATGCTCCTTTGGAAGATTCTGTCGGAGCGCCTTATGAGTTGGGGTGATTGATTTCATTATAAAGATAGATACATTCGCTGATAGATCTCATGGAATCCTGATAACCAATATTAAACTTCGTTAGAATATGCTCCCTTAGTTCTCCCTTGTTCTCATCTTTCTCAATAGACCAGGAAATCCATTTCTCCGCATCGCCATTAACGCATAGCGATACTTCAAAAGACACCAGCTCCGGGCTGAATCTTGTATAAGAGACGGATTCGATAGTCAATTCCTTCCGTTCCTGCTCGGTCAATCCATCAAAAACCAATTCTAAAACGTCATGCATCGGAGCCTTTCTAAAAGCCGCAAATAATTCATCAAAGTTAGTCTTCATTACCTTTGTTCATTGTTTATTACTGCAAATCTACCCACTCAGATTGCCATTCCCCGGCAGATTACTATTTTTCGAGCAGAAAGCTACCTGCCGGTTTTTGGCAAAGCGGTTCAATACCTTTGCATACAATTAAAGAATTTGAGAGATGAGCTATCACATCTGGAAACTAGACGAGGCCCTGAATGAATGGACCTATACCTTTCTTGATTCTGAAGGTTTCGAGTGGCATCTGCGATTAGAGCCGTGGTATGAATCGATGGATGGACCTTGGGAGGCGCATCTTGAATACGGCGAGAAAAGTATTCCCCTGAGGTTCCCTCACAGCTATACGGACGCCGACCTGGAACAACTGAAGGAAGATGCGCTTAGAAGGGCTATGGCGTTGTTCCCCGGCGTGGATTTCCCCGAAAAAAAGTTAACTTCGCATATTATGACGAAGTATATAGCAGACGAAGCCCATTTCAAGGAGGTCATCGAGAGAGCAGCCAAAGTTAAAAGCTCACTCTGGATAGGCACTGCCGATATCAAGGACCTCTATGTGGAAGAGCGTCCCTTCCTTGGAGTAATTGCCGACCTTATCAAAAAAGGCAAGGAGGTTCGCCTGATCCACGCCAAGGAGCCAGGGCCGAACTTCCGTGAAGATTTTGACCGGTATCCAGTCCTCTTCACTGGCTTGGAGCGCGTTCTTTGTCCTCGAGTCCATTTTAAGATTATCATCTTCGACCTTAAAACTGCATACATCGGCTCTGCAAATCTCACTGGCGCAGGCCTTGGAATGAAAAGTGTCCGTACTCGCAACTTCGAGGCGGGTATTCTAACCGATGAGCCTGACCTTGTAGATGCAGCCATCGACCACTTTGACTCCGTCTGGGCGGGATTCAAATGCAAGAACTGCGGCCGGAAAGAGTTTTGTCCCGATCCTGTTGTCAAATGACAATCGAGTACAAAGGCCATAAGTTATTTGCCTTCTCCGACACGCACGGGATGTATCGGCGGCTCATCGTGCCAGCCGATGCTGACATTATAATCTGCGCTGGAGATGCCTGCGAGGGATTCAATCCGGCAGACTTGAAAGATTTCTTTGATTGGTATCTGACCCTCCCGGCAAAACTCAGAATCTTTGTCCCTGGCAATCATGACCGCATCTTCAATACGGATCCCACGCGGGCGCGTAACCTCATTCCTGGCGGTATAGTTTACTTGGAGGATGAAGGCATTGAATACGACGGAATCAAGTTTTACAGCGTTCCGGCAAGGCCTTATCTAAAGGGGCCAGCAACAATCCCTGCTGGGATGGACTTCCTGATTACCCACGGCCCGGCCTATAGCTATCTGGACAAGGATATGGGTTGCAAGCAACTCTATCTTTCAGTTGCCGGCGCCCAACCCGTGTATCACATATTCGGCCACATCCACGAAGAAGGGTTAAAGAGAAAGGCGATGCTTGGAGGCACCACCTATCTCAACGTTTCTTATTTCGATGAGCTTCGGAAGAGGATAGGCCTTTAACTTCCACGCACACACCTTTGCTGTACTCCCACACGCTGTCGCAAATGGACATGGGGCTATTGCCTCTCCACATATCATCGTTAAAGTCATGCCACCCTCCAAAAATTCCACCGATATTAAGCCCATAGAATCTCATTCCGGCAGCTTTCTGCTCATCAATTAGATTCTTGACATACGCTTCAATCGACACCCATCCAAAATCCGAAACGCAGAGGATATCAGCCGTTTTGAATTTGTCTTCCTGCGGCAGAATCGTCTTAAACAACCACTCGAACATCGAATTCTCATCATTGCCGCCCATTGAGACATTGGAGAGGAACTCCAATATCTGCTTTTTCTGTCTTTCCAGAGACTCCACCCTCATTATCTTGTGGTCATCCGAGTAGGCCACAATAAGTACGGGCCGATGCCGCCTTTTCGCGATGATAGTTACAGCATAGGCCAACGTGATGGCTGTCCTTATCGGCTCACCTGTCATAGAAGAACTTTCATCTATGCAAACAATGACGGGACCGTCTTTATGCATATCCGGTCTAGATGATTGGGATGCAGAAGCAAAGACCTGGAGCCGTTTCTCGGCATAGTTCCTATAGAACACGTCTTGTGTTGATTTATCGGAAAGCATTGCCACCTCGGACGGCAGTAATGCAGAAAGATTATTCCCAACAGTTATCCCTTCAATATCGCTTTTAGATGCCGTTAGGAACCTTCCTCTGGCCGAAATGTCATTCTCACCGGCCCTGCCGATAAGAAGCGCGAGCCTTTTGAGGGATTCTGGAATACTCTTAAGGAAAACATTCTCCCGCCTTTGCTGCTCCATCTTTGGATCACCCCTTCCAATCCCCATTCCCTCACCATTTTCATCTCCTTCAGAATCATTCTGCCCCTCAACATAATCTGAGAGAGCATTATCGATGTCTTTTTCATGGCCCTTTTCGCAACTCCCTCTACCCGAAGGCCCATCTGCACTTCCTCCACGTCCAATGGCACCCATTCCAGCTTTCTTTCGTGCCCTTCGAGATGAGTCATAAAGCGGCTTCTTTTTCTTCATCTGTATTGCCCAGAAAGTAAAGAAATCCTCGATACTCTGTGTAATCGATTCTTGATTGAGCTGCCCTTCTTTTTCAAGACGCTCAAGAGAATCCGCAAATTCTTCCAACTCTTCAGACGCATCTTCCTGCCATATCATTACAGGGCTCACAGTATCCAGAAAACGTTTATCCGCCATCAGTTGCAATATGCCACTGCGGACAGGATTCTCTTCCTCTGCAGCACGATTTTGCAGAGTTTGGGAAATGTCCTCTCCGGTAGACCGCGCCACAGCCACCGACAGAGTCATTGATCGGATGAATTTACTTTCCGCCACTGTATTTCTGCAAAGATTTGGTTATGAGGGCATAATGCTCAAAGTCGGCAAGGAAAAGATTATCTTCTACCTGGCGCTGAAATATAGCCAGCATGGAGCCGGCTGCACCAGCTGTCTGGCTGGTCATAGACACGTTTTGTCCCGGGACCGTTACGGCATTCTTTCTCCTGATTCTGTAAACAAAGCTATTAATCGCCACTGCACCGCTCCTTGGCGCCTTGATAAGGAAATCTCCACCTCCACCCGAAGCAAGTTCCACTTCGTCATTACCAATGAAACGGCCGGGAACTGCTTCGGTGGTTAGCGCCTCGTAATCGGCAATCTTTATACGAAGTGATTCTCCGCCGGCTTCTATCAGATAATAGTTCCCATCAGGAGAATAAAAATCCTCTCCCGCGCTGTTCTTTGATGTCCGGGCTTTGCTGCGTACGTCGAATGCTCTTACTGAATCTTTGATTATGGCTTTTGTGAGTTCCTCGCAGATGTCTTTCCCGACCTTGGAAATCTGGCTGTCGTGATCCCAGACCATATGCTCAAGAAGAAGGCAATCGGAGAAATCAACCGCGTTTCTCCCGTTCAACAAGGCCGACATGCGCATGATACCGACAATCTTCTTCCATCGGCGGTCCGACACATATGGAATTTCGTGTTCATCGCCGTCCTTTTCTTTATTCTCTTGGGCTTCCTTTACTAGCAACGTCCGCAGGCCATAAATGAAATCCAGTATCGAGTCCGGAACCTCAACATCAGCTGCTTTTGAAAGCAGTAACTGATACTCTTCGTTGGTAAAGGTCAATTCATAGTCAACATTCGGTTCAACATGCTCATCGCTAAGCAATGCTTTGAAATTCATTCTGTCGCCAATGGGACGGACGATATAACGTATCAGAAATCGGTCCCATAGTGCCTCAAGGCCTTCGCCTTCGGCAGGCAACTCATTGGAAGCAGCAATGATTCCCTTCAGGGGAAGAGTCAGGTCCTTGTCTCCATTCCTGAAAATCTTCTCATTGATTGCTGTCAAGAGTGAGTTCTGGATCGCTGGTCCTGCCTTCCAGATTTCATCCAGGAAGACCACATCTGCAGTAGGCAGATACCCCTCTACAACGCGCTCATACGTGTCTTCATCCTTAAGCTTGCTGATTGATACCGGGCCGAAGATTTCATCCGGCGTGCTGAAACGGCTCATTAGATACTCAAAGCTCCTGGCATCCCGGAATGCCATTTTCAGGCGCCTGGCCACCATACTTTTACCAACGCCCGGAACTCCAAGAAGGAAAATGCTTTCCCCGGCAAGTGCAGCCAGGAGGCTGAGGCCTATAACCTCTTCGCGTTCAAAGGCTCCTGCTCCCAGCGAGTCGAGCAGGCTTGCGACTCTATTTTTTAACTTTTCTGTCATATCTTTTTCTTATTGGTTTTCTTAGTAATGTGGCCATATAGCCCATCTGTTTTTCCAAACTGTCTTGGAAGCCGACAATATTCACAAGATAGTTGCCGCCAAGCATATGAATCTGCACAGCATCGTCATAGATGTCTACTCCTTTGAAGAAACGATGTCCAAAACGTTCTGTGACCCGCCATTGTGCCAGACGGCAACAAAGTTGCGGAGCATCGTCACAAAGGAACTCAAATCTCCCGGGAAGTGACGTAAACTTCTCCCACGAAGCCTCCGTGAACAGATTCCCGCGAAAATGGTTCAGGGCAAAATCCTGAACCTTGTCCAGTGCTTCGATCATAGTGACCAGCGCACTTTGAGTTTTCAGATATAAGGTCACTGAAAACTCTTCCGGAACAAGGATAATCAAGCGGATACGCCCATCGTCATCGGCTTGGACGAGCGCAGTCAGCGGTCCGCCGGAAAGCATTTCGGCGGCCACACGCGTCAGGTGCTCACAAAAAACATCTATCTCTTCATCCATAGCCTATCTGAAAGGTGAAACCATATCCAGAACATCGTCCATTGAAAGTTTGAAAGAACGGTCTGTTCCTTCGAGGATTGCATCGGAGAGCTCACGCTTTGTCTCATGCAACCGCAGAATCTTCTCTTCTATTGTATGCTGCGCAACAAGTCTGATTACCGTAACGGCCCGCTCTTGCCCCATGCGGTGCGCTCTGTCTTCGGCCTGTTTCTCGATGGCGGGGTTCCACCAAGGATCTGCAATAATCACATAGTTTGCCGCCGTTAGGTTCAATCCCAATCCACCTGCCTTCAAACTTACCAGGAATATCGGGCATAATCCGGACTGGAACTTTGTTACCAGCATACTACGCTCTTTTAGCGGAGTGCTTCCGTCCAGATACAGATATTTATATCCCTGCTTGACAAGCATTCTTCCAATGATTTCCAAAAACGAGGTGAATTGTGAGAAGATAATAACCCTGTTGTCGCCGCTGTCCATAAGTGTTGACAGGATATCTTTCAATGCATCCACTTTGGAAGAACCGCCTTTCCAGCCGGAATTCACCAGTTCCATAGCATTGGCCATCAATCTCAGTCGCGTGAGCTCGGCAAAGAACTCCACCTTTACATCCTGAACCATCGCCCGTTCCGCACGTGTTTTGTTCTTCTTATACTTGACTTCCAGTAGCTGACGCGCGTTTTCATATACAGCCATTTCATCCCCGGACAGATGAACCATATGCTCGTAGCTAACCTTGTCCGGCAGTTCTCCAAGCACTTCTTCTTTGGTGCGCCGAAGGATGAAGGGCTGCGTGAGACCCTTAAGCATCTCCCGCTTATAGTCATCCATTTCCGGTCCGTTAATATACTTATCCTTGAAGTGCGTCCAGGATCCCAATAGACCAGGATTGACAAATTGCATCAGGTTCCAAAGCTCTCCCAAATGATTCTGCACCGGCGTTCCTGTAAGAATGACTCTGCTCCCGGCATTGAGTGCCATAGCAGCCTGGGACATTCTGGTGGTTCGGTTCTTGATTTGGTGAGCTTCGTCAAGACATACGACATTCCAATTCACAGCTTTGAGGATATCGACAGATGTGACTAAGACTCCGTAACTTACAAGGAACAATTCACCGGCTACAGCGCTCTCAAGTGCCGTCTTTCTGTCCGATATTTCATTCAAGATTGTCACTTTTAGAGATGGCGTGAATCTGGCCGCCTCTGAAGCCCAGTTGGGGACAACCGACTTTGGAGCCACCACAAGCGAAGGACCGATATCCTTTTTGTGCAGTAGAAAGGCCAACGCCTGCACGGTTTTTCCAAGGCCCATATCATCGGCCAAACAGGCTCCCGCACCCCAACTATCCAGACGCACCATCCACTGATATCCCTGCATCTGGTAATCCCGTAGCGTTGCGTTTAATCCTACAGGAAGTTCCGGAGAGGACTCGTAAGCAGCTTCCATCCTGGCGAGTAACCCTTTGAATCCTTCGTCCATCTCCGCGTGCAAACCTCCCTCATCACCAAGGACCTTAGCCAGTGTCCCAACCTGAACGTTGGGTACGCTGATTCGTCCTTTCCTATCAGGCTTCCCCAGTTCAGATATGGCCGCCAGATGTTTCTGAAGTGTTTTGGACATTTTGGCGTACTCCCGTTCTCCAACGCGGAGATAACCCTCCACATCGGAGTCTTTCCACATTTCGAGAATCTCCTCCAGTAATCGTTTTTTTCCCGAAAGAGTAACGCTTCCTTCTACCTCGAACCAGTTGACATTTGTTGTAACAGAAATATCCAGATCCTTGAATTCGGAGCTGTCCTTGAATTTCAGGATTTCTCCTTCAGGCCATTCCATGAAGAATGCCTGGGGATTATCGTGAACAAAGGACATCAGCGCAAGAAGGTGTTCTGATGCAGAGAAACGAGCGGTCTGGTAACTCTCGTATGGAACACCAATCTCAGTCTCGAAAAATGAACGGAGCATGTCATAGTTCTCATACTCGCTGACAAGGTCGCGCCGAACAGCTACAGTGTGACCATTCAAGGTATCGTAAACGCTAGCCCCACCTTCTCCTGGTGAGAATCTTGCCATTCCTTCAGTGAGGGGGGCGGCTTGTACCGTCATTTCGTAGTCGTCTCCGGAGGGTTTCACGCGTACCGCCAATACCGGCGACCCCTCTTTTTCTTCCATTCTTCCAAGGTTGGCGAGATCTGTATGCAACTCAACCAACCCGTCCAACTTTTCCAGCGTCTGTTTGAGGCTGGCAAGGGCCGTGGCAGGGATGGAACCGGTCTTGAGCATCCCGTCAATGACCACTCGCTGCTCAGGGCTCATAGCAATAACGTGGTAGACTCCATTGTCATCAACCGTCACCACAGAATCCGGGATTGTCGAACCGTCATTTTTGGGAGCAGTTATGTTGGACGTAATTTGAATCTCTGTCCCAACGGCCTGAAAAGCCAGCCAAGGGGATTCCACTTCTACCTCTGCAGGCGCATATGGTTTGTTATAGTACTCGCCGACAAAAATGCGGTCGCTGCCAAGAAGCAGGGGTAGAATCAAAGGCACCTCAGGGGTGCTCATAAAACGTCGCTCATCCAGTTTGCGCAGCACGGCGGCTATCTTGATGTCCGTAGCATTCATCTCTTCATACTTTAAGGCGATAAATTCGCTTCTGGTATAGAGGATGCCCTTATCCCATTCGCCATCAGGTAGTCGTTTCTCTCCGATAATGGCTTTCAGTCTAAGTCCATCAAAGAAATAGATGATACGCCCGCTATATCGGTTTTTCTTTCCCGCTGCCTTCTCACGTATGTCTGAAAATATAATTTCCCATTTGTCTCGGCGATGGATTTTCCCGGTCATTCCAGTGCCGCCGAAAAAGCCTTCCAGTTCAGCCTTTTTATCTGTCGGAACAGGGAGGTAAGGAGCAAGCTCGTTCTGGAGAATAGCTGCTGCAGGAGGGACGGAAAGGCTGTATTTATCTTTGATTCCGCCGAGGTCCATGCACTTGAAAAAGTTCAGCAGAATACAGCAGAAGGCCTTTGTTTCAGTTACACAGCGCTGCTCAAGAAGTTTCCCCACTTCGCCTTCAACATAATTTGCACACACCTCATCCTCGCAGGCCACATAAGTAAAAAGAATACGTGTCGGCGCCAAGATGGAGGAGTACAGGAAATGCCTGTTATTCTGCATTACACCTATAGAATCTTGAATACGGCGACTTCCGGCAGAAGATGGTTTCACCGTTGATAGATACAGAGTAATGCTGTAAAACCATCCCAATATAGGATCGGAGAACATTCCCTTTTGTTCACTTCTGAAATCGTGTTTTTGAAGGGCTTTCTGAAATGTGTTATATGCCTCATCCGTTTTCCCCGAGTAGAGCTCCCGGATTGCGTCCACTCCAAGAGACCACGAGGTGGGATAATAGCATTTCCGTTCCTCTGGCCAATCGCCAAACTGGAAGAAGTGATAAGCCGACAACATGTCATACACTTCATCCGTTATGTACTGAGATGTGTCGGCATAACGCGTAAGTCTCTGCCAGAAATCCTCTGTCAAAGTCCCATCGGCAAAGCGGACACGCAGCATTCTTTTGATAGACATAAGTATCTCGTCACCAGTAAGAAAACGGACAAGATTCTGCGGCCCGTCGCCTGTCAGGAGTGCTTCACCGATATACTCTCCCAAATCGGCTCTAAGAAAAGACGGCCTGGTAACCCTGCGAAGTTGAAGGGCATCTCCGTTATGCAGGGCCGAGCCCACATTCCATAGCCACGATGCTGTTTCCGTACGGAACTGGTGGGCTTTTTCAGCCCAAGTGGGAATGTCATAATTGTCTAGAGCAAGCCCAACCACATCAAAATATACCTCTGGCGCAACCCTGCCACCCTTGGTGACTTTAGCTCGCTCAAGGATATCCAGATTTCTCTTGGCAATCAGATGGTTTCTGCCATACAGTTGCTTCAGGGCATAGTCTCCAGGCGTATCCCCAAGATATGCCATAAGACAGAGCAGTTTCAGCTGCTCCGAATCAAGACCAGTATCTTTCTTAATGTCCATCTCAGCAAAGCATTATAGGCAAACTACCCGTTAAACCAATATACCACACATCGCAGCAAATCTTTCATAACCCTTCGGAAATCAGGAGTTGTATCTTCGTTTATTTCAGTCCCGTTCTCTGGCGTTTCATTAACAGCCTCGGCTACTTCTTCGACTAAAAATGATGTGGGTTTAGCATCTCCCGGAAAATCAATCACCGTCGCGCGCGAGCCATTGCAAATGCCCATAATGCGGGCCTTGTTCATCAACTGCCCATATATCTGCCAGAACTCCTTTCCGTGAGGCGCCTGCTTTGTCGTCGCCTTCTCAAACTCTGTGTAGTGGATATGATGCGCATATTCGTGTATTGCCGTCTCAACCATATCATATTTGCTGCTCCACCCAACGTGGACAATTATTCTTTTCTTGCCGCTGTAATATGTTCCGAGCCGCTTCTTCGGCTTGTCGGTTTTGACCGCCAAAGAAAACGGCACTTTGCAAGGGTAAAGCGTCAAAAGCAAATCCTTGTAGTATTTAGCATCGTTTTCCATCACCCATTCTTGTAAGCCTGAATTATTGAATCCAGCTCAGCCTGTGAAGACACAAGGACCTCACGCATCTTTGAACCATCCTGTGGTCCAACGATGCCGGCAGCTTCAAGTTGAGACATCACGCGAGCAGATTTGGCAAAGCCCATCCCCAGAGCCGTCTGAAGATATGACGTGGATGCCCGCCCCTGGCTCACAACTAGTCGTGCCGCCTCTTCAAATCGCTCATCCAGTTTCTTCATATCCACCATACCGCTCTCCTTACCTTCTTCTTTCACTTCTGGTAGATAGTATGGCGTACTGAAGGACTTGTGATATCCCTTCTGGGCCTCGATTGCTCGGGTTATTGCGTCAATCTCAGTGCTTGAGATATAGCCACATTGGATTCTCTCCGTCGTGGCATCAAACGACAGCAGCATATCGCCTTTACCGATAAGGTCTTCTGCTCCCGGGTGATCCAGGATTACCTGAGAGTCCATCTGCGTCTTCGTCTTGAAAGCAATACTCATCGGGAAGTTGGCTTTAATCATACCGGAGACAACCTCTCTTCGTGGCGTCTGTGTTGCAATAATCAGGTGAATTCCGCACGCGCGCCCCATCTGCGCCAGGGATATGATGGAGGTCATGATGCTGCGGGCATGAGCCTTCGCTTCTGGTCCTCCGGTGCCAAGTACCAGCTGAGAGTATTCATCAATGATTACAACGATGTAGGGCAGGAACCGGTGGCCATTCTGCGGATTTAGTTTGTGCGCATTCCATTTCTCCAGATACTCCAGGAGATTCGGCGTCCCGGCCTTCTCAAGCAGAGAATACCGGTCCGACATCTCCTGACAAAGCGAACGAAGGGTAATGTCCGCCGCTTCCGGTGTCTTGACCACAGCCCTGGCCTTCTCATCATCCTCCGAATCGGAGTCTTGCGTTACGGCCAGATAATGCTTCATGAGGCGGGAATAATTGCCAAACTCCGTCTTCTTGGGGTCGATGAACACCAGCTTCAGCTCGGATGGACGCTTAGCATAGAGGAGGGAAGCGACAATCACATTCAGGCCAACAGACTTACCCTGCTTTGTGGCACCGGCAACCAGGAGATGCGGGGCATCCGCAAGATCGAAGACCTTCACGTCGCCGGTGATCTTCTTACCGATGGCGATGGGCAGTTCAGCCGTACTGGAACAGAATTCTTCCGACGTCACCAGTTCTCGTACAGATACTGAAGATCGCACTTGGTTGGCGACCTCAAAGCCAACACAGTCTTTGAGTATAGATGCCATCATACTCTCCGCCTTCAAAGCGACAGAGACGTCATCGGTCAGATTGCGGATAGCGGCCACCTTCGCATTCTTCGCCGGATAGACCTTATACAATGTCACTGTTGGCCCGGGGACAGCCTCTATGTCTTCCACCTGGACATTGTGGTTCGCCAGCGTTTCCCGAATGATGGCAATGTTCCGTTCTATCTCTGATTTGGGTACGTTTCGATGCTCAGCACTTCGGTCCTTTAATAGACTGACGGCTGGCGTTTTGAAATCAGGAACGTCATCATCACTCTTTGCCACTACAGGCTTGGTCTCAACTGGCCGTTTTAACGGTTGTCTCTGCGGTTTGGGCTCCGGTTTTACTTCCTTCTTTGGTTTGGGCACAACCGGCTTCTCAACCTCCACAATCTTCTCCTTGACAATCTCCCGGATGTAAGGTTTGTTTATGAAAAAGCGGGCAGACGCTATGATAGCATCCATTGCGGCTGCAATAATCCATAGAAGAATAAGGCCTGAGGAAATGAAGAAGGAGATTTTGACGCTCCCTGTCCATCCCAGAAGCTTTCCGTACAGCCAAAACCCCAATTTTCCGCTCATAGAAAGCGGCGCTGCGCCTGTGACAGACTCGGAAAAATGCAGCCAGAGCGACACTACAGCCACGCCGATTATGGATACGGCAGTCATGCGGAGAATTGACCACCGGGACTTTTTAAATAAGAGCCTAACCAACAAAACAAGCGGAATGATGAGCAGGATAAGTCCTGCCCATCCAAACCATTGGAAAAAGAGTGAACCTGTCATATAATCTTAATGCCGTACTTTGCGCAAAGGTAACCACCTTCACTGCCAAAGTACGGCAACTGTCACTCTATCACTTCAAACATCCCACTCTTGCTCTTATCCGGAGGAATCACAAATACATTGTGGTTCGTAGCATCCTGAATATAATAATCAAGTTCCTCGAACTGGCCAAGATGTTGGTTCAAAAGCGCTTGATAAAACTGTTTGGGATAATGGGCCTTCAGCCAGGCGGTCTGATAGCTAATCCACGTATAGCTAACAGAGTGGGACTTGTTGAAGGCGTACCAGTTGTCCATCATATCCCAAACCTTTTGCAGGGCCTCGCAATCATATCCATTCTTGACTCCACTTTGAATGAATTCTTCATGGAGGGTTTCCAAAAGCATATTCTTTTTCTTCCCAAAAGCCTTTCTGAGTTTGTTCGCTTTCTCAGGAGAAAAACCGGCAATCTTTTCTGCGAGCCGCATTGTTTGCTCTTGATAAACGATAATGCCGTATGTTTCCCCAAGAATCTCTTCCATCACAGGAATCGGATACGTAACCTCTTCCTCTCCCTTCTTTCTTGCGACAAAACTTGGGATCAGATCCATCGGCCCCGGCCGATAAAGAGCATCCATCGCCACCAAATCGCTGAAGGTTGTTGGCTGAAGCTTTTGTAGCCACTCTCGCATCCCTTCAGATTCGAACATGAAAACCCCCGATGTATCACCTTTGGAATAGACGGCCATCGTAGCCTCATCATCCATTGGAAGATTATCTAACTCCACTATCCCTTCATGCTCTTCAATAGCTTCACGTGCATCCTTTATCTCCTTAAGCACCCATAACGATAAGATGTCTAATCTCAAAACACCAACGTCTGCGGCCCATCTGCCGTCGTACATTGAATTCAGAGTATGTTCACCGTTCCACAAACCCTCCTGAATCTGAACTGGGACGATTTCTCCAATAGATGAAGGGGCAATCATCCATCCGCAGGCATGGATAGATTCATTTTCAATGACATTACACAGTTTGCTGGCGACATCATATGCCTGCCTGAATTCAGGAGAGGCATTGTCATACATTTCTCTAACAGCAGGAACCGCGCGAAGATTCCAGTATAAGGAGCCCCAATAACCGGATAGCCTTGAATAGAGTCGGTTGATTAACGATTTGGATATCCCCATAGCTTTAGCTGTCTTTGACCATGCGCCACGGAGTCCATATTTCCCGAAGGTGACAATCCCGGAGATGCAATTCTGTCCATATCTCTCCTTCAAATACTCTTGAATCTTTTCCTGTGCTTCCTGTTCCAAGTCAAGGTCTATGCAAGGAAGAGAAATCTGCTCCGAGCAGTAAAACCGTTCAAACAGCAGACCATATTTCATAGGGTCGATATCGGTAATTCCCAGACAGTAATTGACCAGACTGCTAGCAGCAGCGCCGCGCCCGGGACCTACTACCCAGCCTTTTGACCGCACCCAGTCCACGAGGTCCTTGACAATCAGGAAATAACCAGCAACACCTTTGCTCAGGATAACCTCAAGTTCCTGTTCCAGTCGCTCTTGTTGATCTTTGCTCACAACCCCAAAGCGTTTTTCGGCTCCTGCGTATGCCTTTTCAATGAGTTCTGCTTCGGGCCTGTCAGATACTCTGGGCAGCTCAACATCTTTCCAAATGGAATACCGTTCCACTTTTTCCAAAACCTCCATTGTATTATCGATAACTTCCGGATGCTCCGGGAACAGACGCCGCATTTCATCCTCAGTCTTGAGATACTCCAGATGGGAGTAGCGCAGGCGGTCTGGGTCAGAGACCTTTTTGTTATGACTTAGCGCCAGCATCACATCATGCGCAACGCCGTCTTCCCGTTTCACGAAATGGACATCATTAGTAGATACCACCTTGATTCCCAACTCTCGGCCTATCTCGAAGATTCCCTCATTGGCCTTCTTCTGCAGTTGGATCAGTTTCCGGTTCTGAGTCCGATAGGCCTTCCGGTCATCCGTGTCGGCAAGTTTCACGGGCCCTGAATTCCTATGAAGGGAAACCTCCAGATAGAAATCCTCTCCGAAATACTTCTTATAGAAAAGCGCATTATATCTGGCATTTTCCATATCATCGGCAAGAATTGCCTGGGGAATATCTCCGCCGATACAGGCCGACAAGCAAATCAGTCCTTCCCGGTGCTCAACGAGTTTTTCCCTGGTGATTCGTGGCTTGATATTCATCCCCTCGGTGTGGGCATAAGATACCAGCTTTACAAGGTTTTTATAGCCGATTTTATTCTTTGCGAGTAGAATCAGATGGTTAAAACGAGTGCTTTCTTTGTCTCCCACCCAAAACTCGCAACCGGCAATGGGTTTTACTGTAGGATGCCTTTCTGCTGTTTTGAGGAATTCCGGTATTCCGGAGATTGTGCCGTGATCTGTTATTGCAAGCCCCGGCATTCCAAGGCTCTCAGCTCTGGTGAATAATTCATCAATCTTAGAAATCGCATCTGGCGAATACTCTGTGTGTACGTGTAAATGAACAAATGACATATCTTTTGTTTTTTAATTCTGCCGCAAATATACCTGCCGTCTCTGCAAAAAAACGGCAGAATGAAAAAACTTCACATCTGCCACAATTTTGCCGAATATATCGCTAACTTTGTGGTCAGTTATGGCAAAGAATTATTTCAAATCTTACATCTGGCTTTTGGAAACACTCCAGAGCCGCGGGCCTCTTACGCTTGCACAAATCAAAGACTTGTGGAGCCGTAGTTCGGTGAACGAGGTTGGCAGCGAGCTGGCCACACGCACGTTTGCGAACCATATAGCCTCCATAGCTGACATTTTCGGCATTGACATCGTATGCAACCGGCGAGACAACACCTACTACATTGACAACGAGGGCGACCTTGGCGGCAGTGGCATCCACGATTGGCTGATGGAGGCACTGAGCCTGAACAACCTTATCAATGAAAGCGCTGGCTTGCGATCGAAACTTCTCTTTGAGAGCGAGCCTTCAAGCCATAGGTTCCTTACCGATATAATCCGCGCGATACGAGACGAACGTATGCTGAAGGTCAATTATCAGGGTTTCACAATGGACGCGCCAAGAGACTTCCTGCTAGAACCATTTTGTCTAAAAGAGTACAAGCGCCGCTGGTACCTTTTCGCGCGCAAGCATGGTATAGATAAGGAACCCCATTCCTTCGCCCTGGATAGGATGAACACAGTTACGGTCAGCGAGACATCATTTACGGTTCCCAAGAGTTTTAATGCCCAGACCTTCTTCAGCACCCGATACGGCGTCCTGCAGTACGAAGGCGAGAAGCCGGCTCAAATAAAGCTCAAGGTCTGCGCCCGACAGGCCAACTACTTCCGCACCCTTCCGCTTCACTCCAGTCAGAAGGAGGTCGAGAAGACGGCCGAATACTCAATCTTCTCGTACTACCTGGCATCGAACTATGACTTCATCCACGATGTCTTATACTATGGCGATGATGTGGAAGTGTTGGATCCGGAAACCCTCAGGTCTGCAATTTCGAAGATAACAGCAAAAATGAACGAACAATACGATGGCAAATAGTATTTATGAAGACTTGAATGCCTACGCAAAAAGCCAGGCAAACTCGGAACTCCTTGACAAGAGTCATTATTACGATTTCCGGCAAAACATTTTTGGTGGTCAAATGCCATCAAAGTTTCAGCAGATGTTTATGGCTGGAGATGGCGGAGAATTGACCGCCAAGGCATGTGCCGTGCATTCCTCCTCTATGCTTGGCTATAATTTCTTCCACTGGGTCGAACAATATCCTCTGTCCATTGAATGGGAGAAGGGTAAGACTATCCGCTACGACCAGGTATGCTTTGAAGAGAAAATGGCAGTATTGGTTGGGACTACGCCTGCCAACATGGATGTGGTTTTACGCAACTCTTACGGTGATGTCCTATTCATTGAATCCAAATTCCTTGAGTATGTTGGATCTCAAAAGTTCAAACTTTCACCCACATATAACAAAGAAAGAAAATACTATACCCACGGAACAGAATGGGTAGATTTCATCTCTCGCCTGGACACAAGTGCTCCACAACAATACTGGGAAGGAATAAAGCAAGAGATTTGCCACCTCATTGCAATCACTAATTGGATGGAACAGAAAACGGATGTAGGGGGTATTTGGTACAATGGCATCGGAGATGTCCGGTTTATTAATCTTGTGTTTGAGCCCAAAATAGAATATGCAGAGAGCGAACGTTATCTGGCTTACAAAGAGCGTTATGAAAATTTTCATAAGACTTTGACCGAGAAACGAATGATTCCAAAGGACCTGCACATGCAGTTTATGTCCTACTCTGAAATGTGGCCTTTCATCACCAATGAAATTCCACCCCAGCTGGAGAGTTATTTGTATAAGCACTATATGGAGTTTGCCAATCCAACATATCTATCGAAATAATAATTCTCTAAGTACTTTGTAGCTTCTGCCGGATTTCTGCCGAAGGTGCGGTTAAATTTGCCGAAAAAAACTTTCGATATGGCAGAAATCATTAATCAAATCCCTGGCTTTGAGAAAGGCCGTGTACAGCGTATCTCCGCCACTGACGAAGTGAGCGAATCCTTCATCGTCGCCCAGATGGCGGCCGACCTGCGCAAGAAGTGGAATACCTCCGTCCTCTGCATCTCCCTGGACGGTCACAAAGAAGCTATCGAATCCCTGATACCTCAGGAGAATGCGGTCGGCAGGGTTTATGTCCTTGACCAGAAGAATCCCGAATTTGAAGTGGTCTATCGCAAGGCCACAGGCATCATCAACCGCCGCTTCGTTCGCGCCCTCATCATCAGTGGCGCAGAGCGTCTGACCGCTAAGTTCTTCAAAGACCGCCCGGAGAAAGGCCAAGAATGGATAGCCAGTCGCCTGGAAGGGCTGTCCAGAGGTATGGGCATCCCAATCATCCTAGTGGATGTCCACGAAGAATCAGTTGAACTTCAATCCTAACAACATATCAAACAATGAAACGAACAATCCTTACAGCGATGCTGGCCTTTGCCGGCATTCTGGGCTATGCCCAAAGCACCAACCCGCTGAACTACAGCGGCCGTATGTATGTCGAGGCTATCGAGATTATCCAGACGCCTCGTTATGTTTCCTACGAGGACCACGCCATCCTGTCTCAGCAGATGCGTATCCCGTCTACTCAAATTATGAAATGTGAGATGGACTTCGAGAAGGGCACCGTCACTGTCGATAACAAGGAGATGCGGATCAAGGTCAACGCCACCAAGAAGTACGACACAGACCGTGGCTGGGTAGTCGTTATCTACACTGATATGGTCGATGAAGGAGATAAGGCCGAACTGGTCTGGCCGGAATTCGGCAAACCCTACTTCCAGCAGATAACCAAGGCAGACAATGGAGTCAATATCGCCAGAATGGTCCTCACAAGCAAACCCTATGTTGCCGACGAAGGCGAAGCATTGATGAACCTGCTGCAGGGACTTGGGACGATGTAAGATTGATTGATAGACATTCGAGAGTGATTATTTTTTTTCATCGCGCTGCCAAGTTTTGGCGGCGCGTATTGCTATTTTTGCGCCAGTCAAACAATTAAAAACGCAAAGAAATGGGTAACAAAATCGCAGTCCTCATGTTGAATAAATACCTGCAGCGACGCATGCTCAAGAAACTACCAGAAGAAGGTCGTAACTGACGATTTCTGCCGCAGTTTTACAAGTATTACAGCTTTTTTCGCTAAATTTGGCAAACTAATCATTTCTCATCGAACAAAAGATTTTATACATGGCCAACAACACCACTGTCAATCTACAGGAGCTTTTCAGTAATAAGGTCTTTAGAATTCCAAATTATCAACGAGGGTTTTCATGGGAAAATCGTCAGTTAAAAGATCTTTGGGATGATATCAATGACATCGCAAGGGATGATGACGGAAACTATATAAGTCATTATACCGGAACCATCTTTTTGTCCGCTACTAACCGGAACGATATTAGGGACAATGAATTGTGGGCGCTAGACAGCCAAAAGTTTTATAATGTTGTCGATGGTCAGCAGCGTCTTACATCTATAGTTATTCTATTAAACGAACTTATTAAGCTGGCGCCAGATGGCTTAGGGCAAGATACACAGGATGATATGATTCGCTCCTTTATATGTATTCGCCATAAGAATCAGGTATTAAAATGCTATCGTTTTTCGTATAAAGAGTTGAACAGAGAGTATCTTCTTCATGAGATCTTTGAAGATAGGTCTTCGGCTATTCTTCCTTCTGAATATGAAAACGTTTATACAAAGAATCTCCTTAATGCAAAAACCTTTTTTAGGAGCCAATTGGAAGCTCTTGCAGCCAAGGATCCTAATCAATTGGAAGAATTGTATAGGAAGTTGTTAACGGCCCTTATTTTTGACCAGCGTATAATAGAAAAAGATTTAGACGTTCAAGCGGTTTTTGAGACGATGAATAACCGCGGTAAGCCATTGACAACGCTGGAGAAATTAAAGAATCGTCTTATCTATTTGAGTAATCGATTTACGGACAGAGAGGAGGCCATTTCTCTTAATAGCATTATCAATAACGGATGGGCTAAAATCTTTACTGAACTTGCCAGAAATCCAGACTATCTTTTGCCAGAAGATGAGTTCCTGTCAGCATTCCTGTCCGTATACTCCAAGCCAGAGTACTATACTTTTTCGGAAGAACAAGCTGAAAAGAAAGTCTTCGAAATGTTTTGCACTAGGGCAGAACAGTATGACGAATTACCCGTTGATTTTATAAAAATTAATAGCTTCGTCCAAGGTTTAGCTGCTTTCTCACATGACTGGTATTTAGTGCATAATACAAATAATGAGCTGGTATTGAGAATCTTACTCCAAAACGGGACTAAAGAGGTCAAAGTATTCCTGGCAACTTTAATCCATATTATGGATAGCAATGCTGCTGCTGTAAATGAATGCCTTCGTCTATCTGAATTAGTCCTGTTTAGAAACAGTTTTATGATTGCGGATGTTCTTGATGCAAGACAATTCGCATCATATGCTCGAGATATCTATGCACGGCCGACAGAAGTCATTGATGTTAACACTAAGTTGTCTGAGCGGTTAAGTACCAAATGTGAACCTTCTGATTTTATTAATGGCTATAGATGGCTCTTTGGTTATACGAATGGAGCAAAGGGCTATCATCGATGGGGTGGGCTTAAATATCTATTGTTCTGCTATGAGTATCACTTGAAAAATGATGTTTATGGTGAATTTGCTGAACGTGTTTCTTGGAATGACTTTGGACGCGTCAATATTGAGCATATCATTCCTCAAAGATACGAAGCAAATTGGCCAGAGATTACAACAGGATACCTAAAGGACATCCCTGAAGAGTATAAATGGAGGGCATCTGTTATCCTCATTAATTCCCTTGGAAATCTTACAATAATAAGGGATAGGAAGAATTCTGAGTTGCAGAATGATGCCTGGAAGCAAAAACGTGAACGATATAAAACAGGCTATTATAGTGAGCAACAGGTCTCAGAAAACGAACACTGGACGCCGATAGAAGTGTTTAATAGGGGTAAGGATATCTATCGTTTTATAGAATCCAGAATAGATGGGCTTCATTTTAGCGATAAAGACCTGCTTGACGTTTTATTCTCGCAAGAAATGTATTATCCAGTTGAATATCGTCCAATTAAGGATGGTGAGAATGAAGAGAAATAAAATCCATTATACGGATAATAAACAAAGGGCGGCTATCGGGCCGCCCTTGTGTTTATCTTTTTACCATCTCGATCCCAGGTATAGATCCAGCTGCCATTACGGGAAGTAAAGGTGTCGCCGGTTACGCCGATGATCTGGCCGATTGAACTAGCGCTGAGAGTCTTGTACTTTTTACCCTCAGTGTCCCAGAGGTAAATCCAGCTGCTACTGGTGGATACGAAGAACGTTGAACTGTAGCCGACGATGTCTCCAACGCTGCTGACGCTCAATGTTTTGTACTTCTTTCCGCCTTCGTCATAAAGGTAGTACCATGAGCCACTACGCTCAATAGTGGAAATCCGGTGAGCACCGGAAGCTATCATCATTCCGAAAAGTGCCATAGCTAAATACTTCATCATAGTTCGTTCAAATTTAGTGATTATTTCTGATGTGACAAAGATAAGGCATCAGAATGCCAAAGCATGGCATATAAAGAAAGCGGTACTTGCCCTTCTGGGACGGACAAGCCGCCCAGAAAGGCAACCTTCATTGCCACCCTTCGCTGGGAGACTGTGCCGGAGCAAGTCCGCCACAGACTCCCGGACGCCCTCCGCTCCATTGGCCTACGCACAAGGCTCTCGCACTTTAAAGGAAAAGCGGTATGCAAGACTGTGACCGGGCAAGCCGGCCACAGACTTGCATCTGGTTTATCCCCCTAGCCCCCAAGGGAAATGAACGCCCGGGAACCATAGTGCCAGCGCGGCCGTCAGTGCCCTGAATCCGCTTTCCATAACATAATCCCATCGGGATTAAATTAATGACCGCTTAACCGATTGATTATCAATATACGGCCAAAAATCAAAAGTCCATTTGCACAACGTTTGCACAACAGAAAACCTCGCATCGAATTCTGACGTTCGTGCGAGGTCTGACGGATGTAATTCCGTTGTGCAAATATGGGAATTGTTGTGCAAAAATCCAAACTCCTACCCAATAAAAACCCGCCGGAATCTCTCGACTCCAGCGGGCGTTCGGTTTAGGTTCCGTCTTCTCAGACGTGAGAGGCTTATGCCCCAGCGGTCCACGAGGTCTCGGCCAGCATGGTTCCGGACTTCTCGCCGGTGCTGGAGTTGACGTAGTAGTAGCGGAAGAA
>JAEEGL012338495.1_pt1 | contig 21697 bp, 19 predicted proteins | sample 9134231 | NCBI WGS metagenome assembly JAEEGL01 (sample SAMN16246548, study PRJNA631951) | gut metagenome | biome: gut microbiome; feature: rumen; material: fiber-attached | host: Bos | place: Iran: Karaj | collected 2018-10
ACTTGAGGATGACAGAAGGTTGATCTCATAGCCCTTCTTGAGGTAGGTTCTGAGTTCACTCTCCAGCACGTTCATCTTGCCATTGAAGCTTAAGGGCTGTCTTGACTGAAGGTTGAAAACACTGTCAAAGCTGTCGATGTACTTTACTCTTTTAGGGAATGGTGTAAATACAACGAGATCCTGCTCGCTTAGGAGTTTCCTGAAGTCCTCGCTTCCCGAAAGAGCATTTCTGTCCTTCGGGACAACCAGACCCCTCATCTGCATGACCTCGAAATCGTCTTCAGTCTCCCTGTCCGTAAGTTCAAGAACTTCAAATATCCTGTCGGGATCGTCTATGAGGATGCGTCCGTCTTCCATATAGTCCCAGATATACTCTATACGGTCGAAGAAATACTGAAGATAATTGGGAAGTATCTCAAGGTTCCTTAATTCAAGGATCTGCTCCCTAATCTCCTCCGCGGTCTTCAGAACCTTGTCGTGAAGGATGACCTTCATGTCCGGATCTTTTTCTTTCCTTGATATGGCCGATGCATATTTCTCATACTCGGCTCTTAAGGAATCGAGCCCCCTGTTGAGGAACTCATCGCTTCCCGTCAATTCTCTTGCGGGATAAATCTCCGTTTTTGAAAGGTTTTTAAGAGATCTCTGAGTTTCACGGTCGAAGGATCTGATGGAATCAACTTCATCACCAAAAAACTCCACTCTCACGGGGTCGCTGTTATCCGGAGTGAATACGTCCAGGATGCCGCCTCTTATGCTGAACTGACCGGGTCCCTCTACTATGCCATATCTCTCGTAACCCATGTCCGTGAGTTCCTTTGAAAGATCCGCAAGAGAATACTCTTCTCCCAGTTCAAGTACGAGGCTCTTTCTGTCATAGTATTCATGGGGCGGAAGCTTCTTCAGGGCAGCAGAAACAGGCGCTACGACCACAAGGGGTACCCCTTTTCGCAGTGCCTGAAGTGTTTTTAACCGTTTAACTGTTACGTCGCGATTTTTTGCGTCATAGCGTGCGAAAGTAGTTTCTTCTCCGTAAAGAGTAAGTATCTCCCTTTCGGGAAGGAAAAAACTCAGATCCTGCGCCAGTCTCGACGCTCTCGTATCAGATGAGACTATGATGAGAGTCTGATTCGATTCCTTAGCCAGTTTCGCAGCCACAGGCGCAACGCGGCTTTCTGATACGCCTGTATAGTTTATCATTTATTCTTCGGTTGCCGGTTCGCCATTCTTTTCTTTAGCTTCCTCGGCTTCCTTTTCTTTCTTCAAGCGCTTAGGCTTGATATTATACTCCTGCATGGCATGGATCACGTCGTTTATAACGATGTCCGCTGCAGCTTCAGCCGCCTTGTTAAGGGCGCTCCAAAGGCTGTCAGCCTCATCCTCGGTGACACGGCCGGTAACGTAGTTTACGAGGTCCATCTTTCTCTCGCCACCGATACCTACCCTGATTCTCGGGAAATTGTCATCGCCAAGAAGATAGACGATGTTTCTCATGCCGTTATGAGTTCCTGCAGATCCCTTCGGTCTGATTCTTAAGGTTCCCTCTGGGATATCTATATCGTCATAGATGACGATCAGGTTCTCGACGGGTTCCTTGTAGAAGTTCATGACTTCCCTGACGGATTCTCCAGAAAGGTTCATATATGTCTGAGGTTTGACAAGAAGCACCTTCTTGCTTTCGATCCTTCCCTCCCCCGTTAGAGCCTTGAACTTCAGTCTGTCCACCTTTATGCCGTATTTGTCGGCCAAAAGATCCAAAGCCAGGAATCCCATGTTATGACGAGTAAGCTCGTATTTTTTGCCCGGATTTCCCAGGCCGACTATAATATACATAAGTTCAAATACTGCTGTACTCCCGCCATATCGCGGGAGTACAGTCTAAGTTAATATCAATCAAATAAAGCTGAAACTGAACCGTTGTTGTGAACTCTCGTCATGGCTTCTGCAAACAGAGGAGCTACGGAGAGAACTTTCATGATGGGCAGTTTCTTTTCTTCAGGAAGAGGAATGGTATTGAGAAGTACCATCTCTTCAAATACGGAATCTCTGATTCTGTCGATGGCAGGACCGGAAAGGACTGCGTGAGTAGCGCCGGCATATACCGTCTTGGCTCCAAGGTCCTTGATGGCCTTAGCTGCATTACAGATGGTTCCTGCTGTGTCGATCATATCATCCATGATGATGCAGTTCTTGCCTTCGATATCACCGATGATATTCATGATCTCGGACTTGTTCGGTTCCGGGCGGCGCTTATCGATGATGGCGATAGGGCAATTCAGAACTTCAGCTAAAGATCTCGCTCTTGTTACGGAACCATGGTCAGGTGATACCACGACGAGGTCTTCAAGATTCTTTTCTTTGAAATAGTTTGCCAGAATAGGCATTCCTACGAGATGATCAACAGGAATATCGAAGTATCCCTGAATCTGATTGGCGTGAAGATCCATGGTGATTACTCTGTCAGCTCCAGCAGCCATAATGAGGTTTGCAACGAGCTTGGATGTAATAGGATCTCTTGCCTTAGCTTTTCTGTCCTGACGCGCATATCCATAGTACGGGATAACCGCGTTGATTCTTCCGGCAGATGCTCTCTTCATGGCATCGATCATGATAAGAAGTTCCATGAGATGATCGTTTACGGGATCGCAGGTCGACTGTACGATATAGCAGTCCACGCCTCTTACTGTTTCCCAGATATTAACTGAGATTTCTCCATCGCTGAATTTAGTTACAGTAGCTTTTCCAAGTGGCTTTCCCATGATGCCGGCTATGTCTTCGGCCAGTTCAGGATGTGAGTTACATGTGAAAACTTTGTAGTCTGTGTAAACTCCGTTTTTCAATTTAAAGTACCTCGCCTTTCTATCGTTCAAGATTATTTGATCTAATAACTGACTGCATTATTTGAGGAGAAGGTCTCCTACTTTGTATATGTCCCCCGCTCCCATGGTGATGACCATGTCTCCCTTTTGAGCGTTATTTCTGATGTAATCTGCTATGCCTTCAAAGTTATCTATGTAACGGACGTCCATCTCAGGATGCTTTTCTTTTATCCTGTCCATGAGCTGGTCCGAAGATACCTTGTAGATGTTCTTCTCTCTGGCCGCATAGATCTCAGCAAGGATGAGATGGTCACTTTCTGTGAAAGCGTCTGCAAATTCATCGAAGAGAGCCAGCGTCCTCGTATAGGTATGGGGCTGGAAGCAGACCCACAGTTTATTGTGAGGAACGTTCTTCGTAGCCGAAAGCGTCGCCTTGATCTCCGTGGGATGATGTGCATAATCATCTATGATCTTAACTCCCTTGTCCGTGGTCCCTATGATGTCGAAACGTCTCTCAGTACCCGTATAGCAATGAAGCGTCTCGCTGATGGTCTCAGGGTCAACTCCGAGCTTGTGGGTGCAGGCAAAGGCTGCAAGAGCATTGAGAACGTTATGTTCTCCCGGCACGTTCAATGCTACGTGTGAAAGCAATTTCCCATCACAGTAAACGTCAAATCCCGGCATTCCGTTCTCATCGAAAAGAATGTTTCTGCCAGAATAATCACAGTTCTCATTGAGTCCGAAAGTAACCACGTTTTTGAGACTGCTCGTCACCTGATTTACAAAGGGATTTGCATCATAAGCGATTATCATTCCATCCTCTGGCACGAGTTTAGCAAACTTGTCGAAGGAACGCACTATCTGATTGATGTCCTTGAAGTAATCCAGGTGATCCGAGTCGATGTTAAGTATGATTTCGATCTTCGGTTTCAGGCTTAAAAAGCTGTCTACATACTCGCAGGCCTCCGTCACGAAATACTGGGAATCCCCGACCTGACAGTTGCCTCCGATCTCTCCCAGGTTACCTCCTACAAGAATGGTAGGATCGAACTTAGCATGCTCCATTATGAGAGCCACCATGGAAGTCGTTGTAGTCTTCCCATGGGTTCCTGAAATGGCGATGCTGTTCTCGTACTCGTTCATAAGATAACCGAGCATTTCTGCTCTCGAAAGGCAAGGAATGCCTCTCTCCTTAGCGCGCACAAGTTCCGGGTTATCCGGACCGATGGCGGCTGTATATATGAGCAGGTCAGCGTTATCTACGTTCTCTGCTCTGTGTCCCAGAAATACCCTCGCCCCCATCTGAGCGAGCCTGTTGGTCATCTCTGATTCCTTCATGTCAGAGCCAGTAACCTTATATCCTCTGGAAAGCAGGATCTCGCATATGGCGCTTAATCCAATCCCGCCGATTCCGATGGCGTGTATATTCTTATATTGTTTCAGATCAAACAAAATTTCTACCTCCGATTTAGACTGTATAACATTATATCACATTGATAAGTTTATTTCTACACCGGATAAGTCTTATTTTTTTGATCCATCAGTTCCGGATCCAGTCCCTTATTTACGGCATCGCGTTTTTTGAAAAAATCCGTCGCCACTTTCGGGAAGAGCGCATAGCTTAAAACGTCCTCATCCTGAATGGAATAAGCTTTGATTTCCTCTCTGAGTTTATCCAATTCGGGCTCAATGAGATCAGCTGGTCTCACGGTTATGGGTTCTTCGTCGCCGAGAGCTTTCTTCTGTACCTCAGGGTTAAAGGGTTTCATGGTTCTACCATATTCCCCTCTTAAGATGGCCTTCGTTTCCTGGCTCATCATCTTATATCTCTCACCCATGAGAACGTTTAGCACAGCCTGGGTTCCGACGATCTGTGACGAAGGAGTTACAAGGGGAGGCTGTCCAAGATCCATTCTTACCCTTGGCACTTCCTGAAGCACCTCATAGAATTTCTCAGATGCATTCTGATCCTTGAGCTGTGATACAAGATTGGAGAGCATGCCTCCGGGCACCTGATATCTTAAAGTCTTTATATCCACTCCAAGAACCTTTGGGTCTATCTGACCTGATTTAATGAATCTCTCCTGTACAGGTCTGAAATAGTCCGCGATCTCACCCAGAAGATCTTGATCAAGACCGGTGTCATATTCAGTCCCCTCATATACCTTGGCGATTACTTCCGTCGCAGGCTGAGAAGTTCCCATAGCCCACGGTGAAATAGCCGTATCCACTATATCACAGCCGGCTTCGATGGCCTTCATGTATGTCATCATCGCCACGCCTGAAGTACAATGACTGTGAAGATCGATGGGAATATTGACAGATTTCTTTAGAGTCGTTACGAGTTCCTTTGCCGCATCTGGCATGAGTATGCCTGACATATCCTTGATGCAGATGGAATCAGCACCGAGGGACTCGATGTCTTTAGCAAGTTTCTCCCAGTAGTCCATCGTATATCCGTCGCCCAGGGTGTATGAAAAGGCGATCTGGACCTCTCCGCCCTCTTTCTTGGCGGCTCTTACCGACGTCTCAAGATTTCTTAAATCGTTAAGGGCGTCAAATATTCTTATGATGTTTATGCCGTTTGCTATGGATCTCTGAACGAAATACTCAACAACGTCATCGGCATAGTGCCTGTATCCCAGAAGGTTCTGTCCTCTCAAAAGCATCTGAAGTCTTGAATTCGGCAGGCCCTTTCTCAGTTTTCTCAGTCTGTCCCAGGGATCCTCGTTCAAAAACCTAAGGCAGGCGTCGAAGGTGGCGCCGCCCCAGCATTCTATCGAATGATATCCGACCTTGTCCATCTTTTCCAGAATGGGCAGCATATCTTCAGTTCTCATTCTGGTCGCCGCCAGGGATTGGTGTGCATCCCTTAAAACGGTCTCAACTATCTTTAACTTTTTATCTGACATGAGTTTCTCCTTTTACCCAATGATCATTTACACTCCAAAAATGGCCATAAATACTCCCGCAGCTACGGCCGTTCCGATAACGCCTGCTACGTTCGGTCCCATGGCGTGCATCAGAAGGAAGTTTGTGGGATCTTCCTTTGCTCCCACCTTCTGAGCTACTCTGGCTGCCATAGGCACTGCGGATACTCCTGCAGCTCCGATCAGAGGATTGATCTTGCCGTGAGTGGCTTTGCACATGATCTTACCGAAAAGAACTCCTGCGGCCGTTCCGAAGCAGAAGGCGATGAGGCCCAGAAGTACGATCTTAATCGTGGCCCATCTGATGAAGGCCTCAGCCGTAGCCGTAGCTCCCACGGACGTTCCGAGGAAGATAACTACAATATACATGAGAGCGTTGGAGGCAGTCTCCTGAAGCTGCCTTACTACTCCTGATTCTCTGAAAAGATTTCCGAGCATCAGCATTCCGATAAGGGGTGCCGTGGACGGAAGGATGCTGCAGACCACGATAGTAACTACTATGGGGAAGAGTATCCTTTCCTTCCTGGATACAGGTCTTAACTGCTCCATCTTGATTTTTCTTTCTTCCTCAGTGGTGAGCAGTCTCATAATAGGCGGCTGGATTATGGGTACAAGAGCCATATATGAATAAGCCGCTACCGCTATGGGTCCCATGATCTCCTTCTGACCGAGCATCATGGCAAGGTATATGGATGTCGGCCCGTCAGCTCCCCCGATGATACCTATCGATGCCGCCGACTCAGGGCTGAATCCCATGAGCATGGCCATCAGATATGCGCTGAAAACTCCGAACTGGGCCGCAGCTCCAAGGAGAAAACTCTTGGGGTTGGCGATAAGAGGCCCGAAGTCAGTGAGCGCTCCTACCCCAAGAAATATCAGTGAAGGCAATATGGTCCACTCATCCAATTTAAAAAAGTAATTAAGCAGTCCGCCCTCCTCCATGATGGGAGGATAGATATTAACCAGAAGCATTCCGAAGGATATGGGCAGAAGCAAAAGCGGCTCATATTCCTTGGCTATGGCCAGATAGAGGAAAAAGCACGCAACTCCTACCATTACGAGATTACCGAAAGTAAGATTCAAGAAAGCGGTCTGGCCAAGCAGATTACTTAATGTTTCGCTGAAATATTCCATCTCTTACCTCTTAGCAAATAACCGCAAGTTTTTCTCCGGCTTCTACGGGCTGTCCCTCGTTTACACAGATTTCCCCAATGGTTCCGTCCCAGGACGATACCATGGGTATCTCCATCTTCATGGCTTCGAGAATGATAACGGTATCTCCCTTATTAACCTTTTCACCGGACTTCTTTAATATCTTGAAGACTTTCCCGGCCGCACCGGCTTCAAGATAATTTGCATTGGGGTCGATGGAGGCCGAAGCCTTCGGTGCTTCCTCTGCCTTGAGTGGCTTGTTGCCGGAAATGGCCTTTTCTTCATGTTTTTTGAAGTGCTCGGTCATCCCGCCGGTGTTTTCTACCTTTTCTACTTCTACTTCGTATTCTTTTCCGTTTACTCTGACAATATACTTTTCCATGATTATTCCTATCTTCTTCTCTTTATCGATCTGACTACATATTTGGGTTGAAGAACGGTTCCGTCCGCCGTTACTTCATAATTAAGGGACGCATCTTCCTGTGCCTTCAAGGCCATTACAGCTGCGATTATGGCAGCTACGAGTTCTCCATCGTCCTCGAGAACTATATCGGATTCTTCTTTGACAGCACCCTCTGCGCCCTTTATGACCTCGTCCGTAGAAGCTGTCGTCTTCTCCTTCTTATTCAAAAGCTTCAGCAAGCTGATTACGAAACTTATCACGAGCAAAATTATGAAGACCGTGCCCATTCCCATCAACGTATCAGATAAAGCTTTTATCAATACTTCTCCAGTTGACATAGCAGCCTCCTAAAATACGTTTGCATAGGTCTCAAAGGCTCCGGCCAGATACTTTCTGGTTTCTTCCGGTCTTATGACCTTATCTAAGAGACCGAGTTTCTCAAGGGTTTCTGCCGTGGAATGTTTCTCTTCATATTCTGTCGCCTTAGCTTCCGCCTCTGCCGCGTCAAGAGGTCCGTATACCAGTTCCGCAGCCTGAAGCGGGTCTATGATATTCACCCTGGCTCCTTCCCACAGGAAAGTCAGATCGCTCATGGCGTTTCTTCCGTTCATGACGCTGTAGATTCCGCCCGTAACTCCTCCTGTGATGAGGTTTACCTTTGGTACGTCAGCCCCTATAAAGGCGGAGCTGAGTTCCTGGGCTGCCTGAGCCATCAAAATCTGGTCTTCATCTGTCGAAAATCCTTCTGTATTGGACACGTTGAGAATACCTAAGCTGAACTTCTGAGCCGTATCGATAAGCCTCTTAGCCTTGATCATTCCCTTGTAGCTCAGGCGTCCGCCGTTTATCTCATGGTTGCTTGAAATCGCAGCCACCATAAGTCCGTTTATTTTGATGAAGCCGCAGATAATTTCGGGAGCTATGTCCCCTTCTGCTTCGAGCAAAAAACCTTCATCAGAGATTTCTCTCAAGACCTCCGTTCCCGATTCTATTTTACCAAATATATCGGGATTGAGTCGATTGAGGTCGTCCATATTGTCAAACTGCTCAGGAAGCATGCCCCTTGCCGGTGGCATTACTCTTACGATCTCCTTGGCGGTCATAAGGGCCTCTTCCATATCCACATCCCTTATGAGGAAGTCTCCCATATTCGCCAGACTTCTCATCTGGCCAAGGCATTTCCCTCCAATTATCATTATCTGCAGAATGTCATTTTTTGCGCGATATGCTGCTCTATATACTTCCGAAAAAGCATTCAGAGCTTCCGCTCCCTCATCCACCAGGAATCCCGTGGAATCCAGGAAACCGACAATGGGAGCCTTTGATTTAAGAGCCAGATTGTAGAGCCTTACTATCTTGGCCCCTGCCGTCTTTCCGAAGGCGCCGCCCGCTCTTTCACTGTCCTGAAGGAATGCATAGCAAAGCTTACCACCGACCGTTCCGTAGCCTGCGATCAGTGAGCACTCCTGCCTCTCTCCCAGTTCGACGAAACTGCCGCTGTCAAACAGCAGTTCCAGTTCTTTTAAGGTGATCATATGAAAATCGCTCCTTTTGATACAAAAATAAAAATACATAGTAATTATAACATAAGGGAACTGTTATGTATCATATTTATTTCTTTTTTTTCGAACTTTTCTCTTTAAGATTTTTGACCTCCGGTTTCATCATTCAGCTGTCAAAGGGCTGCTCCATATTGACAACCCATGTGTTTTTAGATATTCTAAAGGCAACAACAGACCCGAACGATCAGGAGGTGAATGTCATGAAACGTACGGAGAGAATCGGAGCACTGATCAGAATTCTTTCAGAAAGTCCGTCAAAGCCCTATAGCCTGCAATATTTTTGCGATCTCTTCGGCTGCGCCAAGTCAAGCATATCCGAAGATATACATACCGCATCCCAGGCTCTTAAGAACACCGGAACGGGATATCTCGAAACCATTCCCGGCGCCAAGGGCGGAGTTAAATACATACCGGATATTTCTGATGAGGAAGTCGATCTCCTTCTTAAGGAGTTTTGCAAAAGAATAAAGGATACCTCGAGACTTCTCGGAGGCAATTTCATCTATACTTCCGATATCTTTTACGACCATGGCATCGTATCCAAGCTTTCAAGGGTGTTCGCAAGGAAGTTCAAGGACTGCGGGGCGAACTATGTCGCCACCCTGGAGACCAAAGGCATTCCCCTCGCCTATAACGTGGCTCACCTTTTAAATCTGCCTCTTATCGTAATAAGAAGAGAAGCGAGGATCTCCGAAGGATCCACCGTCAGTATCAACTATTTTTCGGGTTCCTATGACAGGCTTCAGAAGATGTCCATGTCCAAGAGATCCATCAAGCCCGATTCAAAGGTCCTCATCATCGATGACTTTATGAGAGGCGGAGGCTCCGTAACAGGCATCAGCGAGATGGTCGGAGAGTTCGGCTGTGAGGTGGTCGGAATAGGCATCGCCATCGTAGCCAAAGAGCCGGAACAGAAAAAGATATCCGACTACTCCGGTCTCATATATCTCGGCGAAGTATCTTCCGAAAAGAAGGTAATCGAAGCCTTCCCGAACCTCGAACTTTTTAAATGATCCGAAAAGATTCGCTTTTCCTATGCTCTCCAAAAATGTTCTAAAATAAAAACCTTGTATATTTTTTAACGGCAGAGTATAATAAAGGTGTTGTAGGTAATATTGTTTACAATTTTAATTACAACAGGAAAGGTGGAATAAAATGAATATTACTGACATTAGGATCAGAAAAGTCGGCGATGAGAGTAAGCTGAAGGCTGTGGCATCCATTACATTCGATGGCGAATTCGTTGTTCATGATATAAAGGTAATCGACGGTCAGAATGGAATGTTTATCGCAATGCCAAGCAAGAAGATGGGCGAAGGTGATTTCAGAGATATCGCACACCCCCTCACCCAGGAAGTAAGAACTCAGTTAAGAGATGCTGTGCTTGACGCATATAACAAGGCATTTGCTGAGAACGCGGAATAATCAAACAATTTTAAACGGGATGTCTTAAATGACATCCCGTATTTATTTTGCCTTTTTATTTCATGGAACCGGTCTTCTCGTATCTTGAATGCCAGCTAAGAGCTTCATCCAGGATATGAGGTGTCTGGCAAGGAGCTTCCTCGCATGCTCTCTCAAAGTAATCTCTTAACATCGGCTTGTAGTCAGGATGAGCGCAGTTCTCGATGATGGCTCTGGCCCTCTCCTTGGGGCTCAGTCCTCTTAAGTCTGCATAACCCTGCTCCGTTACGATTACCATGACCTCATGCTCCGTGTGGTCCACATGAGGACACATGGGAACGATCGACGAAATGGCCCCGTCCTTGGCAATCGATGAGGTCGTGAAGATTACAAGGGATGCGGATCTTGAGAAGTCTCCGGATCCACCGATTCCGTTCATTATCTTCTTGCCCTGTACGTGGGTGGAGTTAACGTTTCCGTAAATGTCCACTTCAAGAGCTGTGTTCATGGCGATCAAGCCCAGTCTGTGAGCAACCTCTCCTGAATTGGAAATCTCCTCAGGTCTGAAGATAACGTGATCCTTATAGAAATCTATATCCTCAAAAAATGCCACCTGAGCTTCCGGTGAAGGTGCAAGGGCCGTGCATGATGCTACGGTCGCCTTACCGCACTTAATGAGATCAAGCATGGAGTCCTGAATTACCTCCGTATAGCAGGTAAGTCCTTCGAAATCGGAATCCTTCAGTCCATAAAGCACAGCGTTTGCCACGGAGCCGACTCCGGACTGGATCGGAAGCAGGCTCTTGCCCATTCTTCCCTGCTCTACCTCATTCTTAAGGAACTTGATGATATTCTCGCCTATTTTCTTTGAATCTTCCGAAATGGCTGCCAGAGGTCTGGTTAAATCAGACATGTCTGAAATGACTATAGCCTTGATTTTGTCCCAGCCGCATTTGATGTAAGGGCTTCCTATCCTGTCTCCCGGGTGAGTGATGGGGATCGGCTGTCTTAAGGGCGGCTGCTCCGTCATATATACGTCAGCCATTCCTTCAAGCTCCATGGGTTTAGCCATGGCTATCTCTACGATTACCTGATCAGCATATTTAACGAAAGTAGGAGTGTTTCCCACAGAAGTTGTAGGGATAAGGTCACCGTCTTCAGTTATTCCCAAGGCTTCCACCAAAGCTATATCGGGCTTTCTCACATGTCCAAGGGATACGAACTCCGGCGATCTTCCAAGATGCATATCTATATAGTTTACTTCGCCTTTGTTTATGGCCTTTCTTAAAGTAGCGTTGGTCTGATAAGGGACGCGCTTACCGATGATGCCCGCCTCTACCAGTTCCGTATCGACTTCGGGTCCTACGGATGCACCGGAGTATAGGTCGATCTTGACCTTGTATTCTCCGGCCTTGGCCAGTTCAGCCAAAGCATGGGGTACAGCCTTAGGATAGCCGGCATTGGTGAAGCCGCTGATTCCTACAGCCATTCCGTCTTCGATCATTCTGGCAGCGTCCTCAGCGCTGACAATAAGATTCTCAGCCTCTTCAAGGCGAATTCTTTTCTTAAGTTCAGGTGTCATTTTTACCTCCGAAAAAAAATAAAAGTCCAAATACATTTTAGCAAATGGACTTTTAATATCAACCTAAATATTGTTTTATTTTTGTTCATTTGCTGAAAATATCCATTTCATGGTTCTGTTGAAATCTAATACCCCAGTTTATCTATGAGTTCATAAAAGGATTCCTCACGGGCTTCCGAATCCATCTTTACAAGATCGTATACGAGAGGGTCCTTTATGAGTTCTTTCCATGCTTCTGTTATCGCATCCACGAAAGCGTCCTCAAGGGGTAACTCTTCTTCTATCAGAGGGCACTCATAGGGAAGTTCCAGGTCGTTATAGACCATGGTAAGTTCTCCGTCATTATCGATGTGCGGGGCAAGGGGAAAGGTCCTGCACTGCATGGGTCTTTTATCCCTCGGGCATATCGGCGGTGTCTTACACTTTGCAAAGTACACCTTCCCTGTCCATGACTCGGGTAAATCGTGCTCTCCTGCATCGCTCACCTTTATGTCCAGCCAGTCCTCGTTCATCAGTAGTTCCTCCTCGCCGGGCAAAAGATAGATTCCCATATTTTCATCACCGTAACTGCCTCCTGCCGTGCAGCATGCGGCACCGCAGAGTTTCCCGCAGTCATAGTCCAGAAGCTCTGTCTTGTTTAATTTGTCATAAATTGCAGTGAATAAATCTTTTTTGCTCATATGAAAATAATAACTGCCCCAGAAGGGGCAGTCAATGCTTTTGTTTAATAGAAAGTTGCTACTTCCTCTTCAGGAGGATCGCATTTAACTACTTCCTTTACATGGAATACCGGGCCGATAGCCTCATACATATCGTTGTACTCTCTAACGATCTCTGCAGTCATAACGACCCATCCGCCGTGTTCCATCTCGCTTGCTTTTTTGTATTTTGCTACCAAGCCACCAAACTGGATATCCTGAACGCAGCATGTCATGATATGGCGGCCGATAACGAATTCATCCCTTTTGAGACCGCCTCCCAGAAGTGTTCTTCCCTTGAAGCGAACGGTCTTATTATAGTAATTGGCTTCGTTATCGTTCATATCGGCATACCACATGGCATAATCCTGATCTTTTATATCTATGATCTTGGCATTCATGTCGAAGGGAAGCGGATCCTCGATATTGTCCAGTTCTATGTCATTTGGACCATATTCATAGATGATGTCGCATCTCCTGTTGGCCTGACGCACGATCTTATGAAGCGGCATCTTATCCATGTCACGGGTCATGTGCTTGAAGACAATGCTCTCTGTGGACTTTATCTTATCGTAGACCAGCTGACGCATATTATCGTTATAGCTAACGAAGTTTCTTGCATCCGCAAAGGTCATTTCCTGATATACCGTCCAGTTTTCAGGGAGATTGTTATAGAGCTGGTCCAATACCCACATTCCGTTATATTCGATAACTACCTTCTCTGCATTGCAAAGTCCTGCGGCATTTACCATCCACTCTTCCGTAAGGTCTTCCTCATCCTCTAAAGTCATGATCTTAACATTGGAGGAGGCGAATCTTATGGGACGGTACTCCTCTTCACCCTCTTCGGTAACTATGAGGAGAGTCTTCTGCCCGTCATTAAAGTTGGGGTCTTCCAGAGTCTCCTGTATGAATGTTGTCTTTCCTGCATCCAGAAATCCGGTAAAAAGATATACGGGAATTTCTTGTCTGTTCATTATATCGTCATCTCCTGATTATTTATTAAATTCCAAAGAGTTCCTTAATGGAGTCCTCTTCAAGACCGGCTCCGATAACTACGATCCTTCCGGTTACTTCAGCTGTGCCGTATCTTACATCGGGCTCGCCGGGTACGTAATCGAAGTGGATCCAGGAACCGTCGTCTGATTCTACGATGCCCTTAGCGCGGAGAACCTGACCATATTCACCAAATTCACCGAGTTTCTCAAGGCATTCCTCGATAAAGCTCTTGCTGAACTTCTTTGCGGTCTCATAGCCGTAGGAATCGAAGACTTCATCAGCATGGTGGTGTCCATCATGGTGATGGTGATGATGCTCATGGTCATGATCGTGATGGTGGCAGCTGCATTCAGGATCGTCGCACTCCTCTTCATCATGGTCATGATGGTGCTCATGGTCATGGTGATGTTCGTGCTCATGCTCATGGTCATGATGGTGCTCGTGTTCATGTTCATGCTCGTGCTCATGGTCATGATCGTGATGATGCTCCTCATGCTCCTTTTCAAGGAGTTCCATAGCCTGTTCAAGAGTATCCTTATTCTCCATGGCCTTAAGTATCTGCTTTCCATTAAGCTGATCCCACTCTGTGGTGATGATCGTAGCATGATCATTATGAGAACGAAGGAGTTCGACTACCGCTTTAAGCTTACCCTCATCCATACCTGAAGTGTGGCTCAAAACGATGGCGGAAGCGTGTTCTACCTGGTTATTGTAGAATTCTCCGAAGTTCTTCATATACACCTTAGCCTTCTTGGCATCAACTACAGTAGTGAAACCGTTGAGCTGAAGGTTAGGATCATCGAGTCTTTCAACAGCCTCAACGATATCGCTTAACTTACCTACTCCTGAAGGTTCAATTAAGATTCTGTCGGGATGGAACTGATCCAGTACCTGTTCAAGTGATTTGCTGAAGTCACCTACAAGGCTGCAGCAGATGCATCCTGCATTCATCTCATTGATCTGAACGCCTGAATCCTTGAGGAAACCTCCGTCGATTCCTATTTCACCAAACTCATTTTCGATGAGCACTATCTGTTCATCACCATAGGCTTCTTCGATGAGTTTTCTGATCAAAGTAGTTTTGCCGGCTCCTAAAAAACCGCTGAAAATATCAACTTTTGCCATTTTTTCACCTCTTATATGTAAAAAATATTTATTTGACTTATTTGCTCGTCCTGATGGTTTTCCAACAGACGCTCTAAATTGTAGTATACCACAAATCCGGCTTTTTTATCAACCAAATTGAAAAATGCCCCGATTATTTTCGAGGCATCATTAAACTTTAATTGAAAACGAATCCTGCCACCAGGAAAAGCACCGCCGAAGCAAGGGCACACATAATGCCATATGGAGCCTGGGTTACGGCGTGATTGAAATTATTACATCCGGTAGCTGCCGAAGTGATGACCGTAGCATCCGAGTAGAAGCAGATATGGGATCCGAATACGCCGGCTGAAAGTACAGCAGAAACGGCCAAAGTCACGTCACATCCTACCTGCTGAGCAAGAGGGATTATGATGGGAAGCGCTATTATATACATTCCCCAGTTGGTACCTGTAATAAACTCCGTGATTGCAAGTGCGATGAATACTACAAGAGGCATGATCTGAGGAGTTACAAATTTCGTAGCCGTCTGGATGACGTAAAGGGTGAAATGTATCTGATCGTTTACGTCCGCAAAGAGGAATGCCAGCACCATAAGAAGAAGCGGCATGATCATATTTTTGAGCCCTTCAAGTGCCACGTCCGTAAACTCTTCCGGAGACATAACTCCCTGCCCCAGATAGAAAACGAAGACGAAGGCCATGGTAAGCAACACGCCCTTCTGCATATCGAAGTCCAGAACAACCGTACCTGCTACAAGTACGATGATGGGCGCAAAGAGATTTATCATCCTGGGATTCTCGTAGATGATATCGTCCTTTCCCGCGCGAATGTCTATCTTATCGGAATCAGGAGGTGCCAGAGGACCTCCTTCAGCTACTCGTTCAAATGCTTTTTTCATAGGTCCGAAGATGGGAATAACTCCTATTATGACCAGAGGAACGCAGATGGCTGCGATCCAGCCGTAAAAGTTAAAAGGTATGGTCTTAATGAAGTATTGAAGTCCCTCTCCACTTGGCGCCCAGCCATTGGTCTCAAGGATTCTGGAGCAGAATACCGCCCATGTGCTTATGGGAATGATGACGCACAAAGGAGCTGCTGTGGAGTCTACTATGTATGACAGAAATTCTCTTGGAACCCTGTGCTGGTCCGTAAGTTTGGTCATACAGGAACCTACCGTAAGAGAGTTCAGGTAATCATCTATAAAGATCACCACACCAAGAAACCATGTCCACATAAGCGAAGCCTTCTTAGTCTTTGCCTTATGGGATATCCATTGTCCGAAAGCATAGGCTCCGCCTGATTTCTCCACGAGAGCTATCAAGCTTCCCATGAGTCCACAGACGATGATAAGCCAGGCGATGTCTTCACTCATCATTACGCCTAAAATGCCATTCGAAAAATTCGTGAAGATATTTCCTGCCCAGTTACCCTCACCCATTGTCGCAGGTCTGGATACCATAATGAAACCAATGAGAGATGCCAGGGTAAGCGCTTCTATGATCCTCTTGGTTGCAAAGATATACACGATCAAAAAAATTGCCGGAATCAGTGATGCCGCCCCATAGTTTTCAACATCTGCAGGAAGCATAAATGTCAACAGGAAGGCTGCGATGATTACGATGAGAACTATGATAAGAGTATGTCTGCCCGAAGCCGACTTGCTCTCCTCAGAAAAGAATTTGAACAACTATCATCTCTCCTTTTTCAGCCGATTTGCCATGGTGGCTTAGAGTTTAATAAAGGGACTGATTTCTCAGCCCCCATCAAATCAAATTGATTATATCAAAAACACATCTGTTTTCAATAGTTTTTTTGCTAAAACTAATATATTTTGCCAATCAGTTTCTTAAGCTGCTGGGTTTCTCGGAAAGGTCGAAGTAGTACTCATCATCTTCTTCCGTTTCACCCTCTTTATCTATATCCAGATCAGGCATGTCTTCATAAATATCGCTCAGTTTATCCATACATTTGATATCATCAAGATCAGCTCCGAAGGTATAGTAATAAAGGGCCTTTTCCTTATCTGGAATACCCAGATATCCCTTCTCTTCTATGTGTCCCAGATAGTAGAATGCAGATTCTTCCAGCTCATCAGCAGCCTTTAAAAGATAAGCCTGAGCCTTTTTGACGTCTTTTTCTACTCCATTACCCTTAAGATAGAAGGATCCGAGTTTTGTAAGAGCCTTGGTATCTCCGAGTACTGCAGCTTCCTTATACAGTTCCGCTGCCTTATCGTGATCCCCCTCTTCTTCAGCGATTGCCCCCAGATTGAACAGGGCTGACGGATTGTGATCCGAAGCTGCCTGGTCGAAGAGTTCTCTGGCCTTGTCCGGATCAAACTCCACACCGTTTCCGGTCATGTAAAGAACCGCCAGATTGTTCATGGCCTGAGCTTTGGCTTCATTATAAATCCTGATATCGTCCGGATCGGGATCTTCGGGAATGAACTCGAAGTCATCGTCGATAATATTATTGTAGATAGAAGCTGCGGTCACTGGATCTGAGACAAAATTATTCTCTCCCTGCTCGATATCAAATGCCAGGTCAAGAAGCTCATCTGCCGGCATGTTTTCGCAATCAATGGTCACTTCTTTCAGTGGCGTTGACTTGGCAGTTTCCACTATGGCGTTCAGTGCATCCCTGTCGATGAAAACGGCATCAGAAAAAGCGTTAAGGATAAATCCCTGAAGCCCGTCAGTCATAAGTATGTTACCGGCGATTTCCTCAACGGTCATCATCGCCATATCCGTCTCCGGTCCCATCTCGGCCTCTTCAAGATCAGAAAACACGCAGACGAATTCTCCGTCTTCCTCATCCTCTATGGACCTGAACATGTCACCGTCTACTGCGACCGGAAGCACCGCGTTCATCTGCATCATTTCAGCTAAAGCGATGATTACTCCGATAAAGGTATCATTGGAACGGTTTTCATAAAACTCGTGAAGAGCATCTGTTAAAATTTCATTTCTTAAAACTACTCTGCCAGCCATATTTCCTCCTTGTTATTTCCTTATATAGAAAACATGCGCCTGGATCCAGGCGCACGAAATAAACTGATATGAGATGAGATTTATTCGTTCTCTTCCATAATCTTGTCGAATTCAGCTACTGCCTTTTCAAATTCAGCGTCGTCTTCGATATCGACAAGTTCAAACTCGTCATCCTCAACCTCTTTATATCCGTAGATATATACGTCGTCAGAATCATCATGAGGGATAAGAGCGATGTATTCCTTGCCTTCGCAATCAAATACGCCCATGATCTCACACTCTACTTCTCCTCCGTCATCAAATTCCAGAGTGAGAATGTCAACGTCTTCATCGATATAATCTCTTTTATCTTTATTAGCCATTTAGTTTCTCCTTTAATAGTTTTTCATCAGATAACTAAATATATCATACTTCTTTATTTTTATCAAGCCCAAAGAATCTGACAATGGACTCTGCATCTTTTTTGCTGATTCCGGGGCATTCCATAAGCTTCTCCTGATTCGCTTCCTTTATGTCCTTAATGGTTTCGAAATGCTTAAGAAGCGCGTTTCTCTTCTTGGGACCGATGCCGGGAATATCATCAAGCACGGACCCGATAGTATTTCTGTTATGAAGGCTTCTGTGATATTCTATGGCGAATCGGTGGACTTCCTCCTGTATGGTACCGCAGTACTTGAAGAGCAAAGGATATTCCTTAAGCTCTATCTCCTGACCGAGGGAATTTACCAGTGCCCTCGTCCTGTGACTGTCATCCTTGGCCATGCCAAGAACGGGAATGCTGAGCCCCAGCTCCCGAAGTACGCTTTCAGCGGATGTTACCTGCCCAAGACCGCCGTCCATCAGTATCAGATCCGGAAGGATATTAAAGCTCCCATCATTTTCAAGGGCTCTTCTGAAACGCCTTGAAAGCATCTCTCTTAAGCTGCCATAGTCGTCCTGCCCTTCGATGGTCCTTATCTTGAATCTTCTGTAATCCTTTCTCACGGCTTTCAGATTTCTGAATACCACCATGGCTCCAACAGTATCGACTCCGTTGGTGTTGCTGATGTCATAGGATTCGACCCTGTAATAGGCTTTGTCATTTCCGAGTATTCTCGAAAGAGTGGAGCGAAGTTCTTCTTCTCTCTCCTTCTGGCTCGTCACCTTGACTTCAAGAGTTTTGGACATTTCCACAACGTCCCTTTTGGCAAGTTCCAAGAGCCGGTGCTTGTCGCCTCTTTCAGGCGTATGTATCTTTGTGCCGAGCATCTCTTCTATTAAGGGTCCCTCCGAGAGAGGCTTTGGAACCAGTATCTCCTTAGGAGGATCGGCGAGTTGCGAGTAGTATTGTTTTATGAACTCACTTAAAACAATATCATACTCGTCTCGTTTGGACTTTCCCTTTGTCTCGCTGTCTCCCCAGTTCTCCACGTTGGACATGACAAAGGTCTCTCTGCCCGAAAGCTTGCCTCCCCTTACAGGAAACAGAACTACTGAGGTATTTTCTCCGCTTCCTACGGTAAATACCATATCAAGATCCTTACCGTTTACCATGGTGACCCTCTGCACTTCTCTCAAAGCCCGAAGCGCCTCCAGCTTATCACGGTACATGGCTGCGTCTTCAAATCTCAGTTCGTCGGAAGCTTTTTTCATCTCCTCCTTGAATCCATTCTCAAGGCTCAGGTCCTTGCCTCCAAGGAGATTGATTATGTTATCGATGTCCTTTCGGTATTCTTCCTTTGATATCTCCCCCGTGCAGATTCCCCTGCACTCGCCTATGTGATAATTCAGACAGGGTTTGAAACCCTCAGGAAAAGATCTCGATGAACATCTCTTAAGTTTGAACAGCTTGTTAAGCATCTCAATGGACTTATTTACGGATCCCACATCTGAGTAAGGTCCGAAATATTTAGATCCATCCCTTGCAATGACTCGGGTTTTGAGAAGCCTTGGATAGTCTTCGGACAGAGTTATCTTTATATAGGGATAGGTCTTGTCATCCCTGAGAAGCACGTTGTATTTCGGCTCATATTTTTTGATAAGATTGCATTCCAAAATCAGGGCTTCCATCTCCGTCTTACAGGTGATGTATTCAAACTCCGCGATGTGTTCCACCATGGATCTTACCTTGGAAGAATGGGATTGAGACCTGATAAAATAGCTCGACACCCTTCTCTTCAGGTTGATTGCCTTACCCACGTAGATGACGTTCCCCAGTTTATCCTTATGCATATAAACTCCCGGGGTCTCCGGGAGTTTTTTGAGGTTTTCCTTTATGTCAAACATTTCTAATCTTAATATGGCCAGTTTCTCTGATTGGCATCTCTCTCCCTCTCCATTTGCTTGAGAGCGATTTCCTTGATGCGTTCGTCTCTTCTGGCTTTTGCCTTTTTCCTGTTGATGCTTCTCATGATCCTGATGACTATCAGGAATATGATGATCACGCTCAGTACAACGATGATCACGATGGCGGCAGAATTCGGGATACCTATCTTAGAAAATATCCAGCCTTCAGGCACGTCTTTGACTGCGACGATATCCACGGAGCTTACCTCCTCGTCTGCCAGATATATGACCGCCTTACCTATCACGTCACCCTTATATACGGGTGCCACGAGATTCTCGTCGAATACCTCCTGAACAAGCACTAAAGCTGCTGATGCTCCTTCCGGAAGATTGATGATACCATCTTGTTTGATCTCACCGCTTACCTTCCTGAAGGCTCCGCTTTTAACGGTGGCTTTTTTGTCGGTTATCTTGCCTGCTTCAACGGCTTTATAGGGCTGAAGATTGTCCTTGGCATAGTCGATGAGCTTGGCTATATCCGAAAACTTGCCGGTCATGGTGCTGTTGAGAACGGTGATATATACGTTCACTCCCTCAATCTTAGCAGCTACGCACATGGTGCCTTTGAAGTTGACAGTGGTTCCGGTCTTCCCGCCGTAGATCTCCTTGATTTTCTTGATCTTTGTCTCTGTGCCGTCGGAATTCTTGAAGTTGCCTCCGTCCAGAAAGAGATTGGTGTTCTTAAGGGTCTTAGCTTCATGCTTGTTTGTAGCCTTCAGCTTGTATTCAGCCTTGGAACAGATCTTTCTGATGGTCTCGTTGGACATGGCCGCTTCAGTTATGAGACACATATCCTTAGCGGTGGCATAATTTCTCGGATTTCTCAAGCCCGTGGAATTGCGGAATTTGGAGTTGGTGCATCCGATTTCCTTAGCCTTGGCATCCATCAGTTTCGCGAACTTCTTCTCAGACCCTGATACGGCGATGGCGAGCATCTTGGCCGCCTCATTATGAGACTCCATCAGGGCAAGATGAAGCAGCCCTGAGACGGATATTCTCTCACCTTTTTCAAGGTAAAGAGCTGTATCCGTAACGTCCAGGGCTTCCTTGGTGACTTTGACCTTATCGTCCAGTTTTAAGTTTTCTACGGCAACCAGACAGGTCAGAAGTTTCGTGGTCGAAGCGGGATCGAACTGTTTGTCCCCCTTATAATCCCACAGATAACTGTTTGATTCGTCTACATATATGGCTGCTCCCGTAGCATTCAGTTCTATACCGTTCTTTTCGGATGCTGCAAAAACGTATGCAAAGCTTCCGATACAGTACAGACCGATAAGCGCGATCGCAAGCAGGACCACGAAGATTATCTTCAGGACCTGCTTGCTTGATTTTTTATCTTTTTTCATAACTCAGTAGTCTAACCTTATTTGTTTTCTGCTTCGAATTTCTGCATGAATTCGATGAGTGCATCAACGCCCTCTTCAGGCATAGCGTTGTAGATGGAAGCACGCATTCCGCCTACTGAACGGTGTCCAGCCAGGTTGATGAGTCCTTCTTCTCTTGCTTCAGCGATGAACTTCTTGTCAAGATCAGCATTGCCTGTAACGAAGGTTACGTTCATGAGGGAACGATCTTCAACAGCAACGGTTCCCTTGAACATTTCGGAAGCGTCGATAGCTGCATAAAGTTTAGCTGCTTTTCTCTCATTCATTTCCTGCATAACCTTGATGCCGCCGATTCTCTTCAGATACTTGAATACTTCGCCTGCAACGTAGATGGTCCAGCA
>JAEEGL014890406.1_pt1 | contig 21696 bp, 23 predicted proteins | sample 9134231 | NCBI WGS metagenome assembly JAEEGL01 (sample SAMN16246548, study PRJNA631951) | gut metagenome | biome: gut microbiome; feature: rumen; material: fiber-attached | host: Bos | place: Iran: Karaj | collected 2018-10
GACCGGTTATGACGATGAGTGGACCCAGTATGAGATCGATCTTACCGACTATGCCGGCGAGACCATCTACCTTGCGTTCTACGATAACTGCTATGACTGCTACGAGATCTGGATCGACCAGGTCGAGTTCTTCGGCGAACCCGACGAGCCCGTGGATGAGCATCTCTGGGGCGACGCGAACGGCAACGGCGAAGTCACCTCTGAGGACGTCCTGCTGATGATGCGTTACGTCATGGAGCTGCAGGATCTCGATATGGAGAACATCGATCCTTGGTGTGACGTCAACGGCGACGGCGAGTGGGACATGACCGATGCTCTGCTCATTGCCCGTTACGTAAACGGCATCATCGACGAGCTTCCCTGCTTCTGATGATACCCACGGCTGAAAGGCCGTAACAAAAACAAGATCCGGCGCCCGCTTTTCCGGCAGGCGCCGGTTTCTTTTTGCCTTCACGCAAAAAGGAGGGGGAGCCATTTCTTATATTCTTTAAACCTGTTGAAAAAGCCTTATTATTGCGCTATAATATAAATAACCCAATTATGGAATTTTTTGTGTGGAGGTACATCATGATACAGTTTGACCTTATCAGGAAGAACGATCCCGAGCTTTGCGATTATATGGAGCAGGAGCTGGCCCGTCAGCGCGACCATCTTGAGCTCATCGCATCCGAAAACTTTGTCAGCGAAACCGTTATGGCCTGCATGGGCAGCCATCTCACCAACAAGTATGCCGAGGGTTACCCCGGAAAGCGCTACTACGGCGGCTGCGAAAAGGTCGATATGGTCGAGAACCTTGCCCGCGACAGGGCTAAGCTGCTCTTCGGCGCGGATCACGCCAACGTTCAGCCCCATTCCGGCGCTCAGGCGAACCTCTCCGTTTACTTCGCTCTGCTCAATCCCGGCGATACCATACTCGGTATGAACCTCTCCCACGGCGGTCACCTCACTCACGGTTCCCCCGTCAACATGAGCGGTAAGTACTTCCATTTCGTTCCCTACGGCGTAAGCGAAGTCGACGAGCGCATCGATTATGACGAGCTCGAGAGGCTTGCCGTTGAGAACCAGCCCAAGATGATCGTTGCCGGCGCGAGCGCATATCCCCGCGCGATCGATTTTGAGCGCATCAGCGAGATCGCAAAGAAGGTCGGCGCCATCTTCATGGTAGATATGGCTCACATCGCCGGTCTTGTCGCCGCCGGTCTGCACATGAACCCCGTCCCCTATGCGGACGTCGTTACCTCCACCACTCATAAGACCCTGCGCGGCCCCCGCGGCGGTATGATCCTCTGCAAGGAGCAGTACGCCAAGGCCATCGACAAGGGCATTTTCCCCGGCACCCAGGGCGGCCCCCTCATGCACATAATCGCCGCCAAGGCCGCCTGCTTCGGCGAGGCATTGAAGCCCGAATTCAAGGAGTATCAGAAGCAGGTCGTCAAGAACGCCGCCGTGCTCGCCAAGTCCCTTGCGGATAACGGCATGCGCATCGTTTCCGGCGGTACCGATAACCACCTGATGCTCGTTGACCTGACCCCCGTCGGCCGCACCGGCAAGGATGTTGAGCATTGGCTCGACGCCGCGAACATCACCGTCAACAAGAACACCATCCCCAAGGAGACCCTCAGCCCCTTCGTTACCTCCGGCCTCAGGATCGGCACCCCCGCCGTCACCACCCGCGGCTTCAAGGAGGACGAGATGGTCGAGATCGGCGCCCTCATCTCCAAGATCGCTCTGCGCGGTGAGGAAGCCATCCCCGAAGTCAAGGCAGCCGTTATCGAGCTGACCAATAAGCATCCCCTTTACGAGTAATTATTTGATCTGCTTCGGGCTGCCTCGTGTGAGGCAGCCCGGTTTTTTGGAGTTAGTATGAGAAAAACAGTCTGCTATCTTCGCATCGCGTTGATATTGGGTTATGCCGTTTGGCCTTTAATCACATTGATTTCCGATTTCTGCTTCGGAATTCGCGCCGAGGCTGTTTTTCCTGTACCGTTCTGTATTGCCGGCGGGCTTGCGTTTTTGCTGACAACGGTGCTCTCTTTCCTTGTACCGCGCTGGTCGGACGAAGGCTTCACTAAGGCGGACACCGTCTTTTCCGCCGTCCTGCTGTTTGAATGTATCCTCGGATGCATTCGGTTTTACAGCAAGCCAGGAATGCTTTTTGCGTGTTTTGCGATTTTGACGTCGTTTATTATGCTTTGGCGGACAGGCTCATCCGTGTGGGGAAGAGTTGTTGTCACGGTCGTTTCCGTTCCGCTTCTGCTCATTTTCCTACTTGGGATGACATTCAATTTCGATGCTTTTGATGACGAGGTCATTTTTTCCGCTCCTTCGCCTGATGGAACGAAAACGCTTTCCGTAATTGACAGGCACGGGGAATTCAGCCGTTCGTTTGTGGAGGTTCGCGTTTTCGAGCCGGGCCTAATAAGGCGTGTTGGCCCGATACGGTTCTTACCCGAGAATTACAGCAGAATTATCTGGGACGAGGGCCGAATGGATCTCGAATCCGAAGGAGGCGCTATTGCATATCCTTCCGTTCAATGGCAGGGGAACGATACGGTTCTGATAAACGGCGAGCCCACGAATATAGATCGAATTTGATCAGCCGGACTTCCGGCTTTTTTATTTGCCGCTATTGTGAATCCTTCGGCTTTGTGGTATCATTAAGCCAAATAAAAGAATGAGAGGGATCAAGCCTTGAAGCGAAGAGTTTTGGCCTTTGTAGGGCTCGCGCTGGTGATAGCCGGCTTTGTGATGATACCCGTTTCCCTGTTTTACAATCTGAATTTTCTTATCCCCGTCGGGCTGATACTGGCGGCCTTCCTTCTTTTGACGTACATCAAAAGGATGCCTTCCGAAACCGATGTGAAGGAGGAGCCCGGCGTTATTACAGACGAGGCCGGCGAGGATGAAAAATGAACGCTTCCCAACCTAAAAAGAAGAAGAGCATGATCGCCCGTTTTGCGAGCTATTACCGCTCGCATCTGCCTTTGTTCGCGCTCGATATGGTCTGCGCGCTGGTGATCTCCGGCGTGGACGTCATCTACCCGCTGCTCTCGCGCAAGGCGCTGAACGAATACATTTTCCCAGGCGCCGCAACGCTGAAGCCCTTCCTCATACTGATGGGCATAAGCATCGCGATGCATATCGTCCGCGCCGTGTGCAGCTATATCGTAACGTATTACGGACACGTGCTCGGCGTCTATATCGAGGCGGATATGCGCCGCGACGTTTTCTCGCACCTGCAGAAGCTGGGCTTCAGCTTTTATGATAAGTCGCGCACGGGCAAGCTCATGGCAAGATGCACGACCGATCTGTTCGACGTGGTAGAGCTCGCTCACCACGGCCCCGAGGATATCTTCATATCCGTGCTGACCTTCATCGGCTCGTTCGTGGCGATGCTCACCATCAATCCGCTCCTCGCGATAGTGCTTATTGCGACGGTGCCCTTCATGCTTGCCTTCGTAATGTACCTGAGGAAGCGTCTGCATCTCACCTCCCGCAAGGTGAAGGAGAGCGTAGCCGTTATAAACTCCGATATCGAATCCGCGATATCCGGAGCAAGGGTAGCCAAAGCCTTCACGAACGAGGAGTATGAGGTTGAAAAATTCGAACGCGGCAACGATAGCTACATCCGCGCAAAGGGCAAGAATTACAGGGCGATGGGGCAGTTCATGTCCGGCATGGAGTTCTTCACTTCCATACTGAGGGTCGTCGTGCTCGCGGTAGCCGGTCTGATGATTATTCTCGATAAGGGCAATATGACCACCGAGGTGCTCGTGGTGTTCCTGCTCTACGTTTCATCGTTCACGACGCCCATCCGCAAGCTTGCCATGTTCATGGAGCAGTACACGGCCGGAATGGCGGGCTTCAAGCGCTTTACCGAGATAATGGATACCGAGCCCGAGATCAACGACGCCCCCGGCGCGGTCGAGCTCAAAAACGTCAAGGGAGATATCGTTTTCGATAACGTCACCTTCTCGTATAACGAGGGAAGGCACGTGCTCGAAAACATCTGTCTAACCGTCCCGCACGGCAAGACCGTTGCGCTCGTCGGGCCCTCCGGCGGAGGCAAAACGACGCTCTGCCACCTGATACCGAGGTTTTACGAGGTCGAATCCGGTTCCATCACCGTCGACGGGCACGACGTAAGGGACGTTACCATGCGCTCGCTTCGCGGCAATATCGGCATAGTCCAGCAGGACGTGTTCCTCTTCGCCGCCTCCGTCAAGGATAATATCCGCTACGGCAGGCTCGACGCCACCGATGAGGAGATCATAGCCGCAGCAAAGGCCGCGGAGATACACGACGACATCATGAAGATGCCCGAAGGCTACGATACCATTGTCGGAGAGCGCGGCATCACGCTTTCGGGCGGACAGAAGCAGCGCGTATCCATCGCGAGGATATTCCTCAAAAACCCGCCGATCCTGATACTTGACGAGGCCACGAGCGCGCTCGATTCCGCAACCGAAGCGAGGATATCCGCCGCGCTTGAAAGGCTTTCAAAGGGCCGTACGACGCTTATTATCGCGCACAGGCTTTCGACCGTCAGGAACGCCGACGAGATAATCGTTATCGACGAGACGGGCATACTGGAGCGCGGCACTCATAAGCAGCTCATTGAAAAGGGCGGAGCGTACAAGCTCCTGCACGACGCGCAGAATCTGCTTTACGGCAGGGAGGAAAAGGAGTAACGGTATGCAGCATGAGATCACAAATCCCGCGCCTCTTTTAAAGGACGACGGATCGCTTTTCGAGGCGGGATACGCCACCTATCCGGTGCTCGTCTATGACCGGTCTGCGGTCAGGGGCGGCAGGATGCGCATCAAAGAATGGGATTATTATCTCATTTATAACGGCAGATACGCGGTCGCGCTCACCTGTGACGACAACTCGTACATGGGCATGATGAGCGTATCGTTCATCGATTTCGAGCATAAAAAGGAGATCACCAACAGCGTGATAATCCCCCTCACGAACGGCAGGATCGGGCTCCCGGCTTCATCCGAAAGCGGGGACGTTTCGTTTGAAAACCGCAGAGTCAAGCTGAGCTTTACCCATGAGGACGAAGGCCGCAGGCTCCGCGTGCTGTTTAAAAAGTTCAAGGATAAGGAGGATATCGAATGTGATTTCCTCCTGACTGACGAGCCGCGCGATTCCATGGTCATAGCTACCCCGTTTAAAGAGAAGAAGACCGCCTTCTACTACAATCAAAAGATCATCGCCATGCGCGCCTCCGGCACGGTCTTCTTTAACGGTAAAAAGTTTAATTTCACTCCGGGGAACTCGTTCGGGCTGCTCGATTGGGGCAGGGGCGTGTGGACTTATAACAACGTTTGGTACTGGGGCGCGGGCCAGGGCATGGTCGACGGCCATAGATTCGGCTTCAATATCGGCTATGGCTTCGGGGATACCTCCGCGGCCTCCGAGAATATGCTCTTTTACGACGGCGCCGCGCATAAGCTCGAAGGCGTAACTTTCGAGATACCGAAGGATGAGAACGGCAGGGAAAAGTATGAGGAGCCCTGGCGCTTCACCTCTACCGACGGCAGATTCGAAATGGACTTCGTTCCCATCATCGACCGCAAGGCGAAGACTTCGCTCGGCGTTATAATGAGCGATCAGCATCAGGTGTTCGGAAGGTTCACCGGCTCCGCCGTGCTTGACGACGGAAGAAAGATAGAACTCAAGGATTTCATCGGCTTTGCCGAAAAAGTCCATAACAAATGGTAAAAATCAAGAGGAGAACCGATATGGAAAAGCTTATTGAAGAACTCAAAAACGTTATCGCGATAGACAGCCCCACCGGCTTTACAAAGGCCGCGGCCGTGCATACCGCAGACCGCCTCAGGGAGATGGGCTATTCTCCCGAGATCACCAACAAGGGCTGCGTGCTCTGCTGCCTCGGCGGCGAGGGGGATCCCGTGGTTTTCAGCGCGCATCTTGATACGCTGGGCGGCATGGTGGCGGAAGTCAAGGGCAACGGCCGTCTGCGCCTCACCCGCATCGGCGGCATGAATCCCAACAATGCCGAGTGCGAGAACGCGAGGGTCTATACAAGGGGCGGCAAGGTTTATGAAGGCTGCTTCCAGATGAACGATCCCAGCGTACACGTTAACGGCGAGTATTCCAAGCAGGAGCGTAATTGGGATAATATGGAGCTCGTGCTCGACGAAGCCGCTTTCTCAAAGGCGGATACCGAAAAGCTCGGCATAGCCACGGGCGATTACGTCTGCTTCGATCCCCGCTTCAGGGTGACCGAAACGGGCTATATAAAGAGCCGCTTCCTCGACGACAAGCTCTCCGTCGCCATACTTCTTGATTTTGCAAGGCGTATCAAAGAGGAGGGTCTGAAGCTCTGCCGCAAGGTCTATATCTACGTCACCGTATTCGAGGAGGTCGGTCACGGCTGCGCCTCCGGTCTTCCCGAAGACGCGCGCGATATCATCTCCGTCGATATGGGCTGCGTGGGAATGGGCCTTGCCTGCCGCGAGGAGCAGGTATCCATCTGCGTCAAGGATTCCGCGGGCCCCTACAATTACGATCTCACCGGCGAGCTCATCGATACCGCAAAGAAGCTCAAGCTCGATTACGCTCTCGACGTCTATCCCTATTACGGCTCCGATGCGGACGCTGCGCTCAGCGCGGGATACGATCTTCGCCACGGGCTGATAGGCGCCGGCGTTTACGCCTCCCACGGATACGAGCGCTCCCATATCAAGGGGGCCGAGAATACTTTGAAACTCGTGATCGGTATGAGCACCAAATAAATGAAGACGCTGATAGAGCTTTACGTAAACGAACAGTTCGACGATCTCGCGGCCGCCATGACGTTCCGTCCGGAGCGGGTGGTGTTCCTTTCGGGCGGTTTCATGCCCGAAAGGGCTACGAGGGAGGGAATGACCCGCTTTATTAAAGCTCAATGCGGCTGCGCGGAGGTGCGCTTTATCGATATCGGCAACAGGTCGCTCGGTTCGCTCTTCAAAAAGATAGGCGAGGTCGTCCGTCAAAACGAGGACTGCGCGGTCGATATGACCGGAGGCCCGACCGGCGCGCTGATAGCCGCGCAAAGGTACTGCTCGCGCCATAAGACCAAAGCGTTTTTCTATGACAGCCGCCGCGAGCGCTTTGTAAACATTTACGGCATGTCGGATGAGATATCCCTTCACAGGCCAAAAGCGCTCACCGTCGAGCGCGTGATCAGCATGGGCGGCGGGCTTATCACCGGCAGCGGCCACTCGATCGCCGCGTATCGCGATAATCGGGAATGTGCGAATAAGCTGCTTGATATCTATGCGGCAAATCTCTCCGTATGGAACGCCTTTTCCGAGTACCTGCAGTTCGCCTGCAAGCATTATTACGACAGTCGTACGCAGCTTTTCACCGCTCCTTCGACTCTGCTCAACAATTCGCTGCTGCTCTATGCGAATAAGCGCCTGCTCGGTCTTCTGGAGGGGATCGGCGCGATAGAGGATCTTTCCACCTTCGGCGAAACGATCAGCTTCCGCTTCAGGAACGATTTCATGCGCGAGCTGCTTACGACGGTGGGCATGTGCCTCGAACTGCTCGTTTACGTTTCGGCGCTCGAAAGCGGCGCTTTTGACGATGCGGGCATGAGCGTGGTGTTCGATTGGGACGGGGTGATACACTCCAACTTCAACGATACCGTGAACGAGATCGACGTCGTTCTCACCCGCGGGCTGAACTCGTCGTTCGTTTCCTGCAAATCCGCGCGGCCCGATACGCGCGATCTTTACGAGATCAGCTATCTTGCCTCGCGCTTCGGCGGCAGGAACGCCAACGTGGTGCTTGCCACCGCGGTGGATCTTTCGGGCGACGCCTGGGCGATCTATATGAGGGCGCGCGATATGGGCGTTACCGTCGTGGAAAGGCGCGATATCGAAAAGGGCAGGGAGCATATAGCAAAACGCCTCCTGGATCCCGACTGGCTCGAAGAAAGACCCAAAAACAGGGAACAATAAAGAATAAGCGTTTGCTCCGCCGTTGATCGGCGGAGTTTTTTTGCGCCCTCGATCCAACGCGCCTGTTCTTTTTAACGGGAATGCGGAGTAGATTTGCAGTATGGGAAACAGATGTGACGATAAAACGGCGCGCAGGGAGCGGGCGCGTTCGCAAACGGCCTTGCGCTCCGGCAAAAGACTTGCGTTCGTGGGGCTGCCGCCCGATGCGGACTGCCGCCTGCCTGTGATAGCGCTGACGGGAAAGAACTACCTTCGCGTCGAGCATCACACCGGCATCATGCAGCTCACGGGGGAGTGCGTGAGGCTGTATTCGAGGATCGGATTGATCTGCATAAGGGGCAGGGGATTCACGGCTTCGCGCATGGATGACGACGTGATACTGATAAACGGCTCGGTCGATTCCGTCGGATTTGAATAATTTTGCCCGATAAACGGAGAAAATACAATGAAACTATGGAAATCCATTACAGGATATGTTAATATAAGCATAGTGGGGGAGTATCCGGAAAAAACGCTCAACCGCTGTATTGGGGCCGGGATACCGATAAAACGCGCCGTAAGGAGCGCGGAGGGCGCCTGCATAAGCGTGCCGGCTTCGGATCTCAAACGCATCAGATATCTCGTGAGAGGAAGCGGCTGCAGGGTGCGCATACTCGGTAAAACGGGCTTTGCGCGCATCCGCCGGGATATAAGGGCCAACTGCACTTTTATTTGTTCGCTGCTTGCTTTTGCGGCCGCGGCCGCGTTTCTTTCGTCAAGGATATGGTTCGTCAGGGTCGTATCGGCTTCCGTTCCCGCCGAAAGAGTGCTCTCTAAGCTTGAAGAGGCCGGGATCAGGCCCGGCGCCGCGCGCAGATCGGCCGATCTCGTCGGCGCGGCGAGGGCGGTAAACGCCGATCCCTCCGCGGAAGGCGCGAAGGTGACGCTTAAAGGGGTCGTGCTGAACGTTGAGGTGTTCGATTCCGGGCCTTCCGCTCCGGAAAGGGGCGGGATCGAAGCTCCGCTGATCTGCGCGGAAAAGGACTGCGTGATCACGTACGTTTCCGTCACGAGCGGCGAAGCGAAGGTCAAGCCGGGCGACGCCGTAAAAAAAGGAGAAGTGCTGATATCCGGGGATCTTTCTCACCTGAAGGAAGGGTACGCAGTCCCTGCAAACGGCGTTATCATGGGGGAGGTGCTGTATTGCGCAAGGGCAACCGCTCCCCGCGAAAGAAGCGAGCTCGTGCCGAGCGGCAGGGAAACGGAACTCGTCATTCCCGAGCTCTTCGGAAAGCGGCTTTTCATCCGTTATCCGTATGACGATTACGAGCTGGCGCGGCTCTCGTCCGATACGCTTACGGGCAGCCCGCTTCCGATAAGGATAACGCGCTGGCTCTGCCGCGAGCTTACGCAAGGCGCGGTCGAGGACAGCGAAGAGGGCGCCGCGGAGCGCGCAAGGCTCATGGCGCAGGAAAAGCTCAAACAGCTTTTGCCGACCGACGCCAAACTCAAAACGCTCAGGACGGAGTGCATAAAAGGCCCCGACGGAAGCGTTACGGCGGTCATAACCGCAACTACTATCGAAAGAATAGGAGTTTACCAATGGAATCCATGATGATGGAAACAACAGTCCCCGTTGAACAGATGGACGAGCTCATAAGGCTCTTCGGCGTGTTTGACGAGAACCTTAAAATCATAGAAGCCGAAACCGGCGCTCATATCTCATCCGATGCGGAAAACGCCCGCATATCCGGCGAGGAGGAGGCGGTCGAAGCCGCTTCCGCGGTAATAGAAAAACTGCTTGAGCTTATCCGCAAGGGCGAAAACATAGACCGCGGGCGCATCCGCTACGCGATCGATCTTGCCAAGGAAGGCAACGCGGATCTGATACTTGAACTTGCCGACGACGTCGTCGCGTTCACCGCAAAGGGCAAGCAGATCAAATGCAAGACCTTGGGGCAGAAGAAGTACGTTCGCGCGCTCAAAAAGCACACCGTGGTTTTCGGCGTTGGCCCCGCCGGCACGGGAAAGACATATCTTGCCGTTGCGATGGCCGTGCTCGCGTATAAGAATAAAGAGGTCTCAAGGATCATACTGACCCGTCCCGCGGTAGAGGCGGGGGAGAAGCTCGGGTTCCTTCCCGGCGATCTGCAGAACAAGGTCGATCCGTATCTCAGGCCGCTGTACGACGCTCTCTATGATTTCCTCGGCTCGGAGAATTTCAAGATCCTTTCCGAGCGCGGCGTCATAGAGGTCGCGCCCCTTGCCTACATGCGCGGGCGCACGCTTAACGACGCGTACATCATCCTCGATGAGGCGCAGAACTGCACGATAGAGCAAATGAAGATGTTCCTGACCAGGTTCGGCGAGGGCTCGCGGGTAGTCGTAACGGGCGATATCACCCAGATAGATCTCCCGCAGGACAGGAAGAGCGGTCTTATCCACGCCATGCACGTGCTGGCGGAGGTCGAGGGCATTTCGATAGTCAGGCTCACCAGCCGCGACGTCGTCAGGCACGAGATGGTCCAGCGCATTGTCAACGCCTATGAGCAGGCGGCGGTAAGATCCGGCAGGGACGAGAAGCAAAAGGGATGAACAGGCTGCTTTATTATCGCAGCCGGGGGAGGGCACCTTGGAAAACAAAGAAGTGAACAACGGGTTTGAACCGATCGAGATCATACCCGAAGATATCGAAAAAAAGCCTAAGAGGCGCAGGAAAAAAGAAGCGGAGGCAAAGCCGCGCAAGGAACCTCTGAAGCTTTCGCCGGCCGGCGGGGTCATTATGCTCGCGATAGTCATGGCGCTGTCCGCGGCGGGCATCGTCGTGTTCCTTAAGAACAACGGTCAGGCTGATTTCAGGATGGTCGGCGCGCTGATAGTGTTCGTGATGTCTTTCGTATCATTCGCGGCCTATCTGCTGATAAGGTTCAGCCAGCTCGCATCCAACTTCAAGCAGATGATATTCATAAGCGTGCTTATCACCTTTGCGGAGATACTCAGCCTTGTGACGATGAGCATTAACCACGCGCTCACTCCTGCGCTGCTTGCGGTGCTGCTCATAGCGCTTATGACCAACGAGAAAGCCGCCATGCTGGCTTCGCTCCCCCTTGCGGCTACGGCGGGCATCGCCGCCAACGCTCTAGGAGAGACCGACAGCGGCCCCTGGGCGATAGTAATGGCGATACTCATTTCCAGCCTCTGCGCGGTCTATGCGCTCAATATGCGCAAGACCCGCAGCACCACCGTGGTCGCCGCCGCCATCGCCGCGATAGCCGGCGCGATGACCTATATCGGCGTTATGCTCTGCGGAGGAGAGCCCTTCTCCGCGTACTGGATCAACGTGTTCTGGCTGCTCGGAGGCAATCTCATCTGCGGCGTGCTCACCGTCGGATTCATGCCCGTATGCGAAGTAATATTCGATATCGCTTCCGACGCAAGGCTCAACGAGCTGCTCAATAACGATAATCCCATGCTTAAGCGTCTTATGACCGAGGCGCCCGGCACTTACCATCATTCGCTGCTCGTGGCTTCGCTCGCCGAGGCAGCCGCGGACGAGGTCGGCGCGAACGCGCTCCTTTGCAGGGTCAGCGCCTACTATCATGACGTCGGCAAGCTCCGCTGCCCCTCCTGCTTTAAAGAGAATCAGCGCCCCGGTTATAACATCCATGACGAGCTCGATCCCTACGAATCGGCAAAACGCATCATCTCGCATCAGCAGGATGGCGTAACGCTGCTTGAAAAAGCCAAATTCCCCGCCGAGGTGATCAATATCGTCGGCTGCCATCACGGCGATTCCGTAATGGTCTATTTCTACGATAAGGCAAGGAAGATGGCTCCCGAGGGCGCGGAGATCGACGAAAACAAGTTCCGCTATCCCTCGAAAAAACCCGAAACAAAGGAAGCCGCCATACTCATGCTTGCCGATTGCTGCGAGGCTGCGGTCAGGAGCATGCCCAACCCCAGCATGGACGATATCGAAGCCAAGGTCAGGGACGTCATCACTCATAAGTGGGACAAGCGCAACAGCATGCTCTGGGCCTCTCCGCTGACTTTTGCGGAGATCAGGCGCATCGAGGACAGCTTCATTTCAACTTTTGCCGCCCTTCATCATGAAAGGGTGGAATACCCCGATCTGGAGGATATCGACGTAAGATGATATCAATAGAGGTTTTGCTTAACGGTATCGAGCCCCCCGAGGAATACTCGGAGGCGGCAAGGCGCGGCTCCGCGGCGGCTCTGGGATACGAGGGCGCGGAAGGGGAGATCTGCATCGAGCTCACGAACGACGCCGTTATCCACAGGTTGAACCGTGATTTCAGGAATACGGATCGCCCGACCGACGTTTTGAGCTTTCCCTCCGCGGAGGGCGAGGAGCTGATAGCGGCTCCCGACGGGCATCTTGGCGATATCATGATATCGGTCGAGACCGCCGAACGCCAGGCGGAGGAGCTTGGTCACAGCCCGGAGCGCGAGATAATGTTCCTCGCCATACACGGCACGCTGCACGTCCTCGGCTACGATCACATGACGCCGGAGGACGAGGAGATCATGACCGCCAGGCAGAGGGCGATCCTGAACAGCATCGAAACGGCTCAATGCCCGCGGGAAATATGAGGATAGTATCGGATGACGTCATACTCCGCGATATGACGGAGAGCGATATTCCGGATTACGTCCGGTGGTTTACCGAGGAGACCCGCTGGGGGGATCTCGACGCGCCCTGGGAGCCGATAGCATCGGACGAGGAAAGCGAGAAAAACTCCTGGAGCGAGTATTACGCCCGTGTGAAGGATCGGCCGGAAGACGCCCCACGTTGGAAATTCGAGATAGAGTGGAACGGCAGGCATATAGGCTGGGTGAGCAGTTACGATATCGACGAAGCCTTTGAATGGACCGATAAGGGGTCGGACAGGCTTGCCGTCGGGATCGATATCTGCGAGCCGGAGGCTTGGGGCAGGGGCGTTGGCTCCAAGGCGCTCTCCGCTTTTATAGGGTATTTGTTTGAACGCGGAGAGGAAAGGGTCTACACGCAGACCTGGTCGGGCAACGAGCGCATGGTGCGCTGCGCAAAAAAGCTGGGCTTTACCGAATGCGGCCGCCGCGCCGCTCTGCGCGAGGTGGACGGAAAGCGCTTCGACGCGCTGACTTTTGTATTACAACGCGGGCAAAAGCCCATCTGTTGAATCATTTGCTGTTTTTGGAGGACAAAGAAATGAAACAGCTTCACGAATTCGAGATAAAGAAAATGCTCAGACTTGCCGCCGAAGCGCGCGAGAAGGCCTACGTGCCGTATTCGCACTTCCGCGTCGGCGCATGCCTTAAGACCGAATCGGGCGCGTATTACCTCGGCTGCAATATCGAAAACGCCGCTTTCACGCCCACCAACTGCGCGGAGCGCACGGCGATGTTCAAAGCCGTCTATGACGGCGAGCGCAGCTTCGAGGCGATCGCCATTATTTCCGACAGCCTCAACTACGTTGCGCCGTGCGGAGTATGCCGCCAGGTGCTCGCGGAGTTCTGTCCGCCCGATATGCCCGTGATCTGCGCGGATAAGGAAGGCAACTACGTCGTACATGAGCTCAGAGAGCTCATCCCGATGGCGTTCACGTCCGATGATATGAGGCAATGAGGCCGATGAAGTCTTCCGGTTACAGATCTGGATTCATAACGATCATCGGCTCCCCGAACGTGGGAAAATCCACGCTGATGAACCGCATGGTCGGGCAGAAGATCAGCATAGTCTCAGAACGCGCTCAAACGACGCGTAACCGCATCGCAGGCGTGGTAACGAGAAAGACTTACCAGATAGTCTTCCTCGATACACCGGGCGTTACGGGCGCTAAAAACCGCCTTGGAGAATACATGCTCCGCGTCGCTTACGAATCCCTGAACGAGGTCGAGTGCATACTCTTCATGCTCGATTCCTCAAAGGGCGTGCGCGAGATGGACGAGGCGCTGATCGCGCAGCTTCGCGAGAAGGCGAAGGGCACGCCGGTCGTCGCCGCGATCAACAAATCCGATCTTGCGACCCTTGACGATATCGAAACGATCAGGGAACGCCTCGAAAAGGAGGAGTTCATTAAGCGCATCATCCCCGTCTCCGCGGAAACGGGGCGCAACGTCGATAAGCTTGAGGAGATACTTGCTTCATACCTCGTCGAGGGCCCGCAGTATTACCCGGAGGATATGGTCACCGATCAGCCGATGCGCGTGATCGCCGCCGAGATCATCAGGGAGAAGGCGTTAAAGTCCCTCAGGCAGGAGATCCCCCACGGCATAGGAGTCGAGATCGAGCGCATACAGCTTCGCGAAGACGGCATCAACGATATTTCCGCCGTCATCTACTGCGAGCGCGATTCGCATAAGGGCATCATAATAGGAGGAAAGGGCTCCATGCTGAAGCGCATCGGATCCGCCGCCCGTCCCGAGATAGAGACCCTTTTCGGCACAAAGGTCAACCTTCAGCTCTGGGTCAAAGTCCGTCCCGACTGGCGAAACAGCGCCAACGCCCTGCGCGAGCTCGGCTATAACGACGACTGATCCTCGGCTTTTTCCGCTTTTGCGGTTTTGTCGGCAGGCTTTGCGGCGCGATCGTTTCTCCTGCGTTCCTCACAGAAGCAGAGATAATCGGCCAGCTTGCCGCTTTTTTCGAATTTGCTCCAGGCTTTATAAGAACTGTCCATTTTGATCCCTCCGTCAGGGCTTATTATCCCACCGCGCAAGCGGCTCGAATACGAACAAATAATGCCAAACGACGTTTTGAACGGAATAGTGCTTCGCACAACGGACTACCGCGAATCCGACAGGATACTCAATATCCTGTCCCGGGAGCGCGGGCTTATTGCGGCTACCGCAAGAGGCGGACGCAAGCCGAATTCGAAATACGCCGCGTATGCATCTCAATTCACGTACGGCGAAATCGAGGTCAACGAGCGCGCCGGAAAGCTCCAGCTTTCCTCCGCAGCGGTGCTCGAAAGCTTTTATCCCATAAGGGAGGATTACGACCGCCTGGTATCCGCTGCGCGCATAACCTCCGCGAGCGAGCACGTTGCGCAGCACGATATCCCCAACGACGAGCTTTTCGTGCTTCTTTACAACGCGCTTTCGGTGATAGCTTACGGCGAGAACGAGCCGAAGGATACCGAACTGTGTTTTATGGCAAAGCTCCTGAAGCTCTGCGGATACGCGCCTGCGCTCACTTACTGCCTTAAATGCGGCAGGGATCTGAGAGATCAGAAAACGATCCGCTTCTCCAACTCGCTCGGCGGCTCCGTCTGCGAGCGCTGCGGCAGCGCGTTCAAATCGGTAAGCGCGCTCTCGCTGGAAGCGCTTCGCAGGATGATGCTGATAGACGTTTCCGAAATGCGCCGCGTGCGCCTTCCCGTGCCCGTCCGTGAGGAACTCGACCCCCTTATATATAATTATGCTGAATACGTCTTTGAGTTTACGGTGAAAAGATGAAAAAGCGCTTTCGTGTCGATATACCGCAAAGAGGCGGCAAAATAGCGATCATCGGGTATTCCGGCAGCGGCAAATCGACCCTCGCCGTTTTTCTCGGAGAAAAATACGGCCTGCCCGTGCTCCACGTCGATACGATACATTTCCTGCCCGGCTGGGTGGAAAGGGAGCCGGAGGATGAGCGCGGCCTGATGCGGGATTTCCTCGATGAAAACTCCGAAAACGGCTGGGTGATCGACGGCAATTATCTCAAACTTGAGTACGAAAGAAGGATGAACGAAGCCGACCTCATAGTCTTTCTCAGCTTCAACAGGTTTTCCTGCTTCTTGCGGGCGTACAAAAGAAGCCGCAAGTACAAAAACAAGGTTCGCGATTCCATCGCCCCCGGCTGCGAGGAAAGATTCGACCGGGCGTTTTGCAGGTGGATACTGAAGGAGGGGAGGACCAAGCCGAGGAGGCAGCGCTATTACGAGGTCGTTGAAAAACACCGCGATAAATGCATGGTGATAAGGAACCAGATACAGCTCGACAGATTTAAAAAAGCCTGTAAGCCGCATCCCGAAAAAGGATGATCCGCGCCGACGGGCTTTTTCTATCCGCTGAACTCTTCATTCAAAAAACAGGGATCTCCGCCTGCGGAGATCCCTGTTTAAAATTCCTGTTGATCATGCATTACATCGCTTCAACGATGGTCGCAACGCCCATGCCGCCGCCGACGCAGAGCGTATTGCCGCCTCCCCTGCGCAAGGGTTCGGAGGCGGTTTCCATCGGAAATTCCGAGCGTCCGGTGGACGGTCGGAAAGACGGAGAACGGGCGGCTGGGTCCGCCCCGGCAGGTGTCGGCGGAGCCGACGGAGAGGTTGTAAACAAACTGCGGATATGCAGATCTTTACATCGCTTCAACTATCGTCGCAACGCCCATACCGCCGCCGACGCAGAGCGTGGCAAGACCGGTCTTCAGGCCGGAGTGCTTCAGCTCATAGAGCAGGGTGACGAGTATGCGGCAGCCGGAAGCGCCGATGGGGTGACCGATGGAGATCGCGCCGCCGTTGACGTTGACCTTGCTGATATCCCAGCCGAGATCCATGCCGACTGCGAGGGACTGCGCGGCAAACGCCTCGTTGGCCTCGATGCGGTCGAACTGATCGATGGTCATGCCGGCCTTCTTCATGGCCTTGCGGGTGGCGGCGACGGGACCTACGCCCATGATGCTGGGCTCAACGCCCGCGCTTGCGCCGACTACGAATTTAGCCATGGGCTTAACTCCGAGCTCTTTTGCCTTTTCTGCGCTCATGATAACGACCGCAGCGGCGCCGTCGTTGATGCCGGAGGCGTTGCCCGCGGTAACGGTGCCGTCCTTCTTGAAGGCGGGACGGAGCTTAGCGAGGGCTTCCATAGTGGTGCCGGGACGGTTGTGCTCATCCTTCTTGAACTCGACCATCTCCTTCTTGACCTTGACCATTACGGGAACGATCTCCTCGTCGAACTTGCCCTCTTCCTGAGCCTTGGCGGTGTTCTGCTGAGAACGGAGCGCGAACTCATCCTGCATCTGACGGGTGATGCCCCATTGTTCGGCAACGTTCTCGGCGGTGATGCCCATGTGGTAATCGTTGAACGCCTCCCAGAGGCCGTCCTTGACCATCATATCGACGATATTCGCGGTGGGCATGCTCATGCGGTAGCCGTAGCGTGCCTGGGGAATGGCGTATGCGGTGGCGGACATATTCTCCATACCGCCGACTACCATGCAGTCCGCGTCGCCGGCCATGATCATGGCGGCGGCAAGGTTGACGGCCTTAAGACCGGAACCGCAGACGTTGTTTATGGTCTCCGCGGGGACTTCCACGGGGATGCCCGCCTTGACGCTCGCCTGGCGAGCGACGCTCTGGCCGAGGCCGCCCTGGAGTACGCAGCCCATGATGACTTCGTCAACGTCGGAGGGCGCGATGCCCGCACGGCGTACGGCTTCCTTTATGACGATGGCGCCCAGCTCAACGGCGGGAACGTCCTTCAAAGAACCTCCGAAGGTACCGACGGCGGTACGAACGGCGCTTGCGATTACAACTTCCTTAGACATATAAAATATACCTCCGATAATGATAAATTTTAAGGGCAGGGATCAGCCTGCCCTGTATTGCTTTAGTCGATGATGTCCATGGCCTTGAGGTCAACGGGAACGATCAGCCTTGCGTCGGTGGCGGCGAGCACCTGCTCGACGGTGTAGTTGGGGTTGATCTCCTCAAGCACGATGCCCTTATCGGTAACGTGCATGAAGCCCATCTCGGTCACGATGTAGTCTACAACGCCCGCGCCGGTGAGGGGGTAGGTGCAGTTCTCAACGATCTTGGGGTTGCCCTTTTGGGTGTGCTCCATGGCGATGACGACCTGCTTCGCGCCGGAAACGAGATCCATCGCGCCGCCGATGCCGCCCATCTTGTTGGGAAGGCACCAGTTGGCAAGGTTGCCCTTGGAGTCTACCTGGTAAGCGCCGAGGATGGTCATATCGATATGACCGCCGCGGATGGCGCCGAAGGAATCGGTGGAGATAATGAACTGTGCGCCGGGCTTGACGTCTATCATCATGCCGCCCGCGTCGACGACGTTGGGATCACCCTGACCTTCGGGGGAATAACCGCCCGCGCCGATGATGCCGTTCTCGGCATGGATGATGAGCTCAACGCCTTCGGGCAGCCAGTTGGCAACGAGCTGGGGGATACCGACGCCGAGGTTTACGACTTCGCCGTCATGAAGCATCTGAGCGATACGCCTTGCGATAATGTTCTTGTTATCCATATCTGTTACCTCATTAGTTCTTCTTGGGTACGGGCACGACGGCATTGATATAGATGCCGGAAACGGTGATGAGCTCGGGATCGATACCGCCGATGGGAACGATCTCGTTCGCCTCAACGATGACGTAATCCGCGGCAGTCGCCATGGCGGCGTTATAGTTCTTGGAGGAGCCCTTCATGAAGATGTTGCCCATCTCGTCGGCGACTTCCGCATGAATGAAAGCGACGTTCGCGCGAAGAGCGGTCTCCATGATGTACTTGCGGCCGTTGAACCAGCGGGTGTCCTTGCCCTCTTCGATGATGGTGCCGACGCCGGTGGGGGTATAGAACGCGGCAATGCCGAATCCGCCGGCGCGGATGCGCTCGGTCAGAGTGCCCTGAGGATTGATGTGCAGGCACTTGGGGTTGGCCTTGTACATTTCCTGAGCGGCGGGGTTGCGGACGATCCACGTGCATACGAGATCGGTCACGCGGCCGGAGGCCAGCAGGGGAGTCAGGCTGGATCCGTACTCGCCCATATCGTTATTGACGATGGTGAGGCCCTTTGCGGGGTGATCCAGGAAGGTGTGGATGAGATACTCGGGGCTGCCGCACATAAGGAAGCCGCCCACCATGATGGTATCGCCGTCCTTGATGTGGGAGAAGGCTTCTTCAACGGTTGTGACTTTGTTCATTCTGTCCTCCTATAAAGTTAGCAATGTGGTAATATGCACACTTATACCAATAATAACATTTTATCTAAAATGGTATAATATGTCAATGAAAATGAACGATTTTGATAAATATATTAGAAGAAAAGGAGCGGGCCGATGCCCGCTCCCGAAGCGCAAAAGCGCATATCCATCAATAACCGCCGGTGAATTCGATGCTGATGTTTCCTGAAGTGACCTTAACTTTCAGCGTCCTTTCGCCGTCGCCCCAGCCGTTGGGGAGGTTGTTCCTGCCCGAGGTCGCGGAGCTTTCGATGCGGTAATCGGAGGAGCTGCCCGTAAGGGTGCCGCTGATGTTGCCGGAGGTGGTGCTGATATCGATATCCTTCGCGTCGACTTCGTTTAAGGTCACGCTGCCGGAGGTGCCTCCGACGCGCAGCGTGCCGGTCGTCACGGAAGTGAGCGAGGTCCTTCCCGAGGTCAGCTTCGTTTCCACCGAAGCTGACTCGGCGTTTTTAATATCGATGCTGCCGGAAGTCGCCTTTACTCGAAGCCCTGCGCATACTATGCGGGCGACGTCAATATTGCCCGAAGTACAGCCGATATCAAGGTCGCCGTCAAACGAGGCGGAACTGAGAGTGATATCGCCGGAGGTCGCCGCTATGCTTCCCTTGCCCGCGGAGAGCTTGTCCGCGCTGATCCTGCCGGAGGTCGCTTCGATCTTCAGCTCGGAAGACGCGCCGGCATTCTCGACTACGATATCGCCCGAGGTCGTCTTTACTGAAAGCTTCGTAAGAGCGGTGAGCCCCTGGATGGTCGTATCGCCGGAGGTGAGCTTGGTCACAAGGCTTCCGCTGAAGCCCTCCGGCACCAGAACGACGGTGCTTTTATCGCGAGTATTGATCAGAGGAGCGCCCCAGAACTTTACCTTCTGGATGACGTCAAGCCCAGCGGAAGTCTCCTTCACGGAATAGTCGATGACCTTGTTTTCATAGTATTTCACGTGGACTTTATCGTCCGGCGAAATGCCGAGCTCCAGATCCATCAGGTTCATATCGAGCTGGATCTGCTTGTCGGCGGGAACGGAATACTCCGCGTTTACTTCCTTCCATTCGCCGGTAATGAACGAAAAATCAACTCCGAATACGTTGACGAGCAGGGGAACGGAACCCAGCAGCAGACCGGCAGCAAGCAGCACGGCCAATATTAGTATCAGCACTTTTTTAACGGCGCCGCCGCTCTTTTTAAGCTTCACGCCCTTTTCCTCCGCGTCCTGCCTGATGTTGCCGCAGATCTCGTCTATGCTGCCCATGGCGGCTACCGCTTCCTCTTCGGAAGTGCCGTCTTCGACGCGATCCGCGATCAGCTCGCTGTAATACTCGATCGTCTTGTTCCTCTCCTCACGGGGAAGATCGTTCAGCGCCTTTTTGAGCTTTTTCAAAAATTCTTTCTTACTCATGGTCTTTCTCCTTTGACCCGCAAAGTGCCGGAAGCCCTTTGCCCGAATTCTTTCCTTTCTTGATGGATTGTTCCATTAAACGCAGATAAGTTTCCGCGCCGTTCAGCCTGTGATCCCATCGCAGGGCGCGTACGCCCCGGCCGATGCTCTCGATTCTCTCTCAATGTAGTCGTAGACCTTCATGATGCTCTGCCATTCGTTGAGGAATTCCGTTATCCTTGCCAGGCCGTCGGGGGAGATATAATAGTATTTCCTCAATCTGCCGTTGTGCTCCATACTCCTGCCGCTGATGCATCCGTCGCTTTCCAGCCGCTTTAATATGGGGTAGAGCGTGGACTCCGAGATCGCCATATAAGGCTCAACGTCCTTTATAAGCTGGTAGCCGTAGGTCGGCCCGCGCAGCATGGCCGCAAGCACGCATATCTCTATCAGCCCGCGTTTCAACTGTATGTCCATATGCAATACCTCCTTACGCATAATACTATACAACGCAGAGTATTATGTGTCAATAGGTATATGATAATATATTTTAAAGGAGTTCCCCGATCGGGAGAACTCCTTTAAATTGCTGATTAATAAGCGGGCGATGAAAACCGGCGCTGCATAAACGCTCTCCTTACCCTATGAGGGGAAGCGGGGGTCGATTATCATTTGCCTGACTGCTGATCGTTTTTACGCCTTCATCGCTTCCGCGACTGCGACTGCGACTGCGACGGTCGCGCCGACCATGGGGTTGTTGCCCATTCCTATGAGGCCCATCATTTCAACGTGGGCGGGGACGGAGGAGCTTCCTGCGAACTGCGCGTCGGAGTGCATGCGGCCCATCGTGTCGGTCATGCCGTAGGAGGCGGGGCCTGCGCCGACGTTGTCGGGATGGAGGGTGCGTCCGGTGCCGCCGCCGGATGCGACGGAGAAATACTTCCTGCCGTTCTCGATGCACCATTTCTTATAGGTGCCCGCGACGGGGTGCTGGAACCTCGTGGGGTTGGTGGAGTTGCCGGTGATGGAAACGTCCACGCCCTCATCGCGCATTATCGCAACGCCCTCGTTAACGTCGTCCGCGCCGTAGCAGCGAACGAGAGCGCGGTCGCCTTTGGAGAAAGCGTGCTCGTAAACCACGGTCAGCTCATCCTTGTACTGATCGTAATCGGTCTCAACGTAGGTGAACCCGTTGATGCGCGAAATGATATAGGCGGCGTCCTTGCCGAGGCCGTTCAAGATGACGCGCAGGGGCTTTTTCCTGACCTTGTTGGCGGTGGTGGCGATCTTTATCGCGCCCTCCGCGGCGGCAAAGGACTCATGCCCGGCGAGGAACGCGAAGCACTCGGTCGACTCGGTAAGGAGCATGGAGGCGAGGTTGCCGTGACCGAGACCGACGC
>JAEEGL011230289.1_pt1 | contig 21695 bp, 15 predicted proteins | sample 9134231 | NCBI WGS metagenome assembly JAEEGL01 (sample SAMN16246548, study PRJNA631951) | gut metagenome | biome: gut microbiome; feature: rumen; material: fiber-attached | host: Bos | place: Iran: Karaj | collected 2018-10
CCACATAAACATCGTTTTCACCGGGAAGGTAATTCTCACATCTGATGAATCCATAGCCATCCTGCATTACTTCCAGGATTCCGTGGGCTTCATCACCGTCAGCTATCTCTTCAAATTCCTGTGAGAGAGCCGCATCCTGAGACTTCTCAACCTTTTCCTGTTTCTCGTTTTTCTCAACTCTTTCCGGTCTTCTTACAGGCTCTGCAGGCTTCTCTTCTACTTCCTGCTTTGCAGTTGTAACAACAATATTCTTATGTCTGACAACCTTGCGTGGTCTTTGTTCCTCAGCGGATTCCTTGGTCTCTTCATCCTTTTCTACTGTCTGAGCTGCCTTGGAAGGTCTGCCTGCGCTTCTGGTCTTCTTGGGAGCAGGCTCTTTTACAGCTTCCTCAGTCTTCTCTTCCTTAGTCTCTGAAGCAGCCTTTTCCTTCTCATCAAGCTCGCACATAAGGTCGATGATCTCCGCCTTTTTAAGTGCAGCTACACCCTTAATGCCTCTTTTTTTGGCAATATCTCTAAGGTCATTTAATTTCAGTGTCTCGTATTTTTCTCTCAAATTAACTCCATTTCCGTGCATTATACAGCACTCTTATAAGTATTATTACATTTTAAACGTCTTGGGATTAGCAAACGATCGCAACCTGTGCATTTGTTTAAGAATAAAAGCAAAACCTAAAACTTTTCTATACAGTAAAATACATCATTTGTTTTCAAAAATCAACAAAAAAATCAAGCTGAAATAAATCAGCTTGATTTTTTTGTCATTTTAAATTCATTTTATGGCTTAAAATAGCTGATGGTTTCTGCCATTTCCTCTGCCAGCTTCTGAAGAGTATTGGCAGATTCTGTAATAATTGAGAAGGTAGCATTAAGTTCCTGCATAGAAGCATTGGTTTCTTCTGTGGATGCGGCATTCTCCTCTGATATAGCCGAAAGATCCGATATAATCTCCACAAGTTTATCCTTTGCTACGTTGAGCTGATCTATATGAGTAGCAATACTATTTGTGCTTCCCGAAACATTTTCAACGTTTTCAGCCATGCTCTTCATGTTGTTCTGGGTATCATCAAGCTGCTGAGCCTGCTGATCAAAGCTGGCATTGAGCCTTTGCATTACTTCTACAGATGCCTCGGAGTCGGAAACAAGCTGTTCAACAATCTTTTTGATTTCTTCAGCGCTGTTACTGCTCTGAACCGCAAGCTGCCCAATCTCTGTGGCAACAACAGCAAATCCTTTTCCTGCGTCTCCCGCTCTTGCTGCCTCAATACTTGCATTAAGGGAAAGAAGGTTGGTCTGAGAAGCAATCTCTGTGATAGCCTGAGAGAACTTTGAAATCTCTTTTGCCGATTCATTTGTTGAATTGATCGTATCGCCAATATCCCTAACCGAAGCCTTAACATCCTCACTCTGTCTTATAAGCTTATCCAGCGCATCCATGGCAACTTCACAGGAGGTCTTCATCTCAGCTGCATAGCCGTTAAGCTGCTTGACATTGTCCGCAACTTCATCTATATCTCTGCCGATATTCTGTGTATTCCCGGCAGCATTTTCAACGCTCTCAGCCTGGCTGACAGCGCCCTTTGAAATTTCCTCAACAGCCTGACTCACCTGACTTGACGCATTGGAAGCCTGACTCGCAGAACCGGCAAGCTCTGAGCCTGACTCTTTTAGCTCACGGGACATAGCCATAGTATCCCTGATAACTGAACCAAGCTTATCCATAAGAGTTTTGGCGCCATCGGCAAGAAGTCCTATCTCATCGTTTCTCTTTAATAATTTCTCATCTATACTAAGCTTTAATTCACCCTGGGAAAGAAGTCCGTATTCATCTGCAATCCGGCGCATCTTTACAGAAACAGTATTGGCTACAATAATACCTACTGCCGAAACTACAATTGTTAATGCAACGGAAATGATTACCATGAACAGGATTATGGAATTGACCCTTTTCATAACATCTGTTCTTCCGCGGCCGGCAAAAACCATGCCCGCTGTTGAGCCATCACCCTGAACAAGAGGGCAATAGTAACAATAATACTTTTCGTCCACACCTGCCGGCTGGGCTACGGGGGTATATAATTCCGCATCTTTGCCCAAAACCTCAGATACAACATTGGAGGGGGCATCATATCCTGTAAGTCTCTGCCCACCGGACCTTAAAGTAGTGAGAACTCTTTCCTTTCCGTAAAAAACGGAATACTCGATCCCGGTCTCGGAGTTAAGGGTATCCAGAATATTCTGATATTCTTCTGCAACTTCTTCTTCACCCTTCATAAGGACGCCGCCCTCATAAGACCAGTCGCCGTCCCACACGTTTGACATCTCGCTCTCAAGGTGCTCCGCTGCAACCCGCAGTTCCTCTTTTACCATCTCGTTATAAGTGTTCATAATCTCAACACCACTTATAACAGTAAGTGCGGTTGCTATTCCTACGATAGCCGCAACTGCTGCGAAAATAAGCTTTTGAACCAGTTTACCATTGAACGTTTTAGTAGCCATATTATTCATCGACCTCCTCGAAGTATAATCGTGAAATCAGATAATATATTACAAATTATCGTCCAATATGATTATACAAAAAAAATCCCGGACGAATATGCCCGGGAGATTTCTTTTTTATTAAATTTTGATAAAACATTAAAGCCTGATTAAGCAAAAGAATCAGTCGAAGTTTCCGTAAAGTATTTTTGCAAGCTCCGAATTCTTATCAAGAACTATAGTCTTGTCTCCCTTAAGAGATTCTTTCAGTGAGTCAAGGCCACGGATATAACTGTAAAATTCGGCCTTTTCTTCTGTGTCATAGGCCTTGGACAGAGTCTCCATATATGCGGATTCTCCCTCAGCTTCAAGAACTGCTGCGCTCTTCTCAGCCTGTGCCTTGACGATGGCAACTTCTTTGTCGGTCTCGTTGTGGATCTTCTGAGCCTCAGCTTCACCCTGAGCTGTGTAGGATGCAGCAATGTTATTTCTCTCTGAGATCATTCTTTCATATACGGCCTGCTTATTATCGTCCGGAAGATCCAGTGCCTTGATCTGCGCCTGGATAATGCTGATGCCATAGCCTGACATATCCTCGTTGGCTTCATCGGTAATAAGCTTCGTCAAATATTCACCTCTTGCTTCGATGACTTCATCCTGTGTCATGGAAGATATGGCATTCTTTGTGGCGTTATATACGGAAGCTTCTATACGCTCCTCTGCTCTCGCACTCACAGCGTTAAGAGTCTGAACGTATTTAAGAGGATCTGATACTCTCCAGATAACATAAGTATCGGTTATCATGGATTTTTTGTCCTTGGTGATAACATCAGATTCCGGTATATCATAAATAATCATCTTGCCGCTGATAGCCTGTGTATCGTCGATGATGGGCGTCTTAAAGTGAAGACCGGGCTCGGATGCGATTGAAATGATCTTTCCGAATCTTCTTACTGTAACATACTCATTCTGATGAACAACATAAAGAGCCGAATCCAGAATTAAAAAAACAACAACTGCTAAAACTACTATTACTACTGCCAATGCAGGATTTTTCTTTTTATTCATATCAGTTCTCCCCTCCGTTGAAACTCTCAAGCGGCAACAGCTGCTGAGTATTGCCGTCGGTGATTATAACCTTAAGGTCGGGAAGAATTTCCTCCATTGCTTCATAGAACAGTCTCTTCTTGGTGATGTAGGGCTGAAGCTTGTACTGCTCATACATTTCATTGAATCTGGCAACCTGTCCCTCTGCCTCAGCAATTCTTGACTGCTTATAAGCCTCTGCATCCTGAACGATTTTATCAGCTGTAGCCTCTGCCTTGGGTAGTTCCTCACTCTGATACTTCTTGGCATTGTTTACTGCTGTATCTTTGCCCTGCTTGGCTGTCTCCACGGACTTAAAAGCCTGTACAATCTCAGCTGTTGGGGGCTCTGCATCCTGAACAGAGAGGTTCACCACCATAAGTCCAATATTTTTCTCCGCAAGTTCAGCCTGAAGCTTCTCTTTTACCTCTGACTGGATCTGCCCCTTGGCAGTGGTGATTACGTCATCCACGTTATAATTGACCACCGTATTCCTTATGCTGGCAAGGGCCATATTTTTCATTATGGTCTCCGGATCAGAAGAATTATAATAAGCCGCAACAGGGTCACTCACCTTATACTCAAGATAAAAATCGATATCAACAAAGTTGAAATCCGAGGTGATCATGACGCCTTCATCCTCAACTGTAAAATTCTGGCCGTTTTCAATCATATACCCGATTCCGATGCCGTGGGTGGTCATGTCAATGAGATGAACATCCTGAATAAATGGCACCTTAAAGTACAATCCGGCAGTGTCAACGCGAAGGACTTTGCCGAACATGGTTAAAATGGCCTGTTCCTGCTCTTTTACCGAGTAAAAGCTCTGCTCCACACAGATAAAAGCAAGAATGATTACTACCACTGCGATAATAATCTTTGGGTTCTTCTTTACAGGATTCTCCTTATAGCCGTGAGCTTCCTGCATTTTTTTCTTATCAAACATACACTCCTCCATTTTTGTTTTATGTAAAATTAAAGATGAAATGCACCTACCGGGCACATTTCATCTGATTTTACCTGTTCATGATCCTGCCTATCGCATAGATGATTGAGTATGCATTGTCATAGAACTCAAAAATAACGTGAGCCATAACGGATATATATATATTCCTGGTGATCACATAGGCAATGGTGACCGGAATCGCCATAATCATCCACTCCGCAACACCTAAAAGTCCGTGAGCTCTGGAAACAGCACATAATAACAGACTAACAATAGTCAGCATAAAAACTCTCTTCTTGCTTCCGAAGGATATGATGGCCTTTCTGAAAAAAAGCTCCTCAGCCACAGGCTTCATTATTATCATCATTATGGCGTAGAAAATTGTTGGTATAATGTCATTTCTGGTGATAATGCTCACCGTCCCGTCTCTCACCATGGAAAAATGGGACTGTAAAACATAATTTTTGATATAATTGGCAATCAGCATACCAACAAAAGTAATTGCAACAGGAATCCAGAATGTCTTTATTCTCTTTAGATTACGAGCAAATTTGCGAAAAGAAAACTGCTTGTGAAAGTAGTAATAATAAATAAGCAGACCAAGATAAAAGGTAAAAAACAGATGAAAGGCCTGCTTGGGCATTATTATAGTGGATACGACAAATAGCAGTTCCCACGCAAAAGGTATATATAAACGTTTCAAAACCGGCTCCTTTTCAACATGAATCGCACTTCATTTATTATATAAGTCACTTCTTTTGCGGTCAAGTGTGGGTTCTTTCAGCATTACCCAATTCCGGTTTCATAGTTTATAAGTTCTTAAGCGGTTCTTCCAATGCTCTGTATATATTCAAAAGCTTCGGAGTTTCACTGCGAATGGTATCTAAATCTTCATTTTTGCCGGCCAGCTCCAAAGCTCTTGCAAGCTCAGAGACGCCAGATGCGCCTATGGTGCGGGCAGAACTCTTTAGTGAATGGACTAAAGCCGTGTAATTTTCAATATCTTCACTATTAAGGGCGTTCTCTATCTTTTCAGATTTTTGGGAAATGGAATCCGCAAAGATTGCCAGAGCATCCAGATAATCCTCAATTTCGCCGCACATAAATAGTCCCAGATCGGTATCTATGTGTTCCAGCTCAAGGAGTTTATCCGGAAGAACCGGGTTCTTATCCATATGCATAATGGCTTCTTCCGATGAGCGCTCACGAAGATCCGCTTCTTTTTGAGTACCTTCACGCATTGTGTACTCGGTGTCCTCATCTATCATTTCCAGCATGATATCGGCAAAACGCTCATCGAACTGAGTTCCTTTTCCGTTTACTATCTGTTCTCTTACCTTTTCTCTAGGCATGAGGTCACGATAGCTTCTGTTACTGGTCATGGCATCATAGGCATCCGCCACTGCAATGATACGGGCTTCTTCAGGAATTTCATTGCCCTTTAGCCCATCAGGATATCCCCGTCCGTCTATTCTTTCGTGGTGCCATCTTGCGCCAAAGGAAAGATTGGGCATTTCCTTAATATTCTTTAATATCTTGTTGCCCACAACAGGATGCTTTTTAATCTCTGCAAATTCTTCGTCTGTAAGCCTTGATGTCTTATTAATGATCCAGTCGGGAACACCTATTTTACCTACATCATGCAAAAGTCCCATCATGTAGATCTCGTCCTGATGGCTCTCATCGTATCCGTATCTTTTTGCTATTTCTTTTGAATAAGCGGCTACTCTTCCCGAGTGACCGTTTGTATATGTGTCTTTGGCATCTATAGCCTCAGCCAGAGTCTGAACCACATGAAGCGTAAGGCTTATATTTTCCCGTGTTCGCTTTGCGACCTCTTTAGTCAGATCTCTTTTCATGCGTTCAAATTCAATCATACGCTCTACGCGAAGGAGCAGTATATCAGGAATTGCCGGTTTTCGGATGAAATCCACAGCTCCCAGCTTTAAGGCTCTTTTTTCTGTGCCAAGATCATCCTCTCCGGTAAGGAAGATGACAGGAAGGGAACATTCCGGTTCGGGCCTTTGTCTGAGTTTTTCCAGTGTCTCAAGGCCGGTCATCTGAGGCATTATAACATCAAGAAGGACAAGATCAGGAAGCGGAACAAGGCCCTCCACATAGTTAAGAAGCTCTACGCCTGAGCCAAGCTTTGTCACCTTTATACCTGTTTTTTCAAGAATTAATGCATTATGTTCGCAGGTATCTTTATCATCATCTACAATAACAACCCAATACATTATTAAGTCTCCTTCCTTAGTTTAGGATTTTTGCTAAGGCTTCCATTAGCGCCGGGCGTCCTCCGGATTTTGATACTATTCCATCAGCGTGGATACCGCCTGCTTTTTCAGCATCCCCCGCATCCTCAAGCCCGGTTCTGAAAAGAACCGGTATATCATGGCAATCTTCTCTGGAGCGGATTGCACTAAGTACCTCGGGGCCTGACATCTCCGGCATGGCATAATCAAGCAGAATAAGATCCGGTTTATTACACGAAACAGACTCAAGTGCCTCTTTTCCAGAGGTAAAACCTGTCACCTGATATCCGGCTTTTTCAAGCCAGCGACGGGTCATGGCAAGCATGTCTTCATCATCATCAATCAGTAGAATGTAACTCATTGTCATTCCTCCTTCATTAATTCCAATATCTGCTCCCCATCCCCCGGATATCTCCTTTAATTCAAATTTAATATAGAATTATTATAAACTAAAAACCGTGATTACGCATATTATTTGTAAGAATTAAGGATACATGCTATAGTTATCGTCAGATGCTAATTATTATATAGAAAGACGAAAATAATATGATTTTATCGGTACATAATGTTACAAAATCCTTTGATGGCAAGGATGTACTACGCAATGCCTCATTTCATATAGAAAACAACGAGAAAGCTGCGATTGTTGGTATTAACGGTGCCGGCAAGACAACGCTTCTTAAGATAATAATAGGACAGCTCTCTCCCGATGAGGGCGAAGTCACCTTTTCCAAGGAGACAACCTGGGGATATCTGGCCCAGAATCAGAACATCACCTCAGAAAACACCATTTATGAGGAACTGGTGGAAGTAAAAAGAGACATAATAGATCTGGAAAATAGCCTTCGTAAGGCTGAAGAAGACATGAAGCACACCACAGGTGAGGATCTTGAGCGTCTCATGGACCGTTACACCCGAATGAACGAAGAATATCAGCGGGAATCCGGCTATGCCTGGAAAAGTGAAGTGACCGGTGTTGCAAAGGGCCTTGGCTTTTTGGAGGAGGAATTCAACAAAAAAATAAGCACTCTTTCCGGCGGTCAGAAGACCCGTGTTGCTCTGGGTAAGCTTCTTTTACAAAAGCCCGATCTCATAATCCTTGACGAGCCCACAAACCATCTTGATATGAACTCCATAAGATGGCTTGAGACATATCTTCTGAATTACAGGGGAGCAGTACTTATCGTCTCCCATGACAGATATTTCCTGGATAAGATTGCCGGCAAAATAATCGAAGTCGAGAATACCAAAGTTTCCTCATTCAGCGGCAACTACAGCACCTATGCGGTAAAAAAAGAACAGGTCCGCGCCATTGAATGGAATGCTTACATCAAACAGCAACAGGAAATAAAACATCAGGAAGAAGTAATTGCCAAATTAAAATCCTTTAACAGGGAAAAATCCATCAAGCGAGCTGAAAGCCGTGAAAAAATGCTGGATAAGATTGAAGTTTTGGATAAGCCCATCACCATCGATGACAGAATGAAAATATCACTGAAGCCCTCTTGTGAAAGCGGCAACGATGTTCTGACAGCCGAAGGTGTTTCCAAGGCCTTTGGGAACGAAAAGCTCTTCTCAGATCTTAATTTCGAGATAAAAAAGGGCGAACATGTGGCAATAATCGGTGACAACGGCACGGGAAAGACTACCCTTCTTAAGATCATCAACGGCGTAGAGTCCATGGACAGTGGGAGCATCGAGCTGGGTGTAAAGGTCCACATCGGCTACTACGATCAGGAGCACCATGTACTTCATGATGAGAAAACTCTTTTTGAAGAAATATCCGACGCCTATCCAACCCTTAATAATACGGAGATAAGGAATACCCTTGCTGCTTTTCTTTTTACCCAGGACGATGTATTTAAACGCATAGGAGACCTCTCCGGAGGTGAGAAAGGACGTGTGAGTCTGGCCAAGCTTATGCTCTCCGATGCCAACTTCCTTATCCTGGACGAGCCTACAAACCACCTGGATATAACCAGCAAGGAAATCCTTGAGACAGCCATAGCAGGCTATGAAGGAACTGTTCTTTATGTAAGTCACGACCGCTACTTTATCAACAGAACAGCTGGCAGAATCCTTGACCTGACCCATGGCACTTTTGTCAACTATATAGGAAATTACGACTACTATCTGGAACACTGCGATGAGCAAAATAAGCGCCTCTTTGGCGAAACATCCGATAACAGCGGATCTTCCCTCTTAAGCGGAAGCTACAAGTATGCAGGTGCTTCAGATTCAGAAGAATCCAAGGATAATGCCTCTAATGAAAGTATGTCTTCATCGGTGGCCGCTACAGCGTCAGTCAAGTCCACCGGAGGTTCTAAGGACTGGAAAGCCCAGAAGGAATTCCAGGCAAAAAAGCGTAAACTGGAAACCGCTTTAAAAAAATGTGAAGACGAAATATCCAAACTGGAAAGCCGCGACGCCGAGATAAATGAAGCCCTGAACGACCCAAGCGTTGGTACTGATCTGGCTAAGCTTCGAAAGCTTACAGACGAGCAGGCGCTTCTTCAGGATAAGCTTGCTGCTCTCTACGACGAATGGGAGGATGTCTCCTCGCAGCTGGCGGAATTATAAGTAAAAAAAGGATGCCGATCTTGTTAACAATCAAGGTCAGCATCCATATTTTTTTACTGTATTTCTGCTGCGATGGCATCGAGGAATTCCTCACTGCCAAGCTTTTCAGGATTTGGCAGCGATGTGATAAGTGCCAGATCCCCGGTCATGCGGCCGGATTCAATAACGGAAAGTGTAGCCTTTTCAAGCTTATCCGCAAACTCCATAAGTTCTTTAATGCCGTCCAGTTCTCCTCTTTTACGAAGGGCTCCCGTCCAGGCAAAAATAGTAGCCACAGGATTGGTGGAAGTAGGCTCACCCTTTAAATATTTGTAGTAATGTCTCTGAACAGTTCCGTGGGCTGCCTCATACTCATAAACTCCTGAAGGTGAAACAAGAACAGAGGTCATCATGGCAAGTGATCCGAAAGCAGATGAAACCATATCGCTCATAACATCGCCGTCATAGTTCTTGCAGGCCCAGATGAAGCCGCCCTTTGATTTCATGACACGGGCAACCGCGTCGTCGATCAGAGTGTAGAAATATGTGATTCCTGCCTCTTCAAAAGCGTCCGCAAACTCATTTTCAAATACTTCGTCAAAAATCTCACGGAATCTTCTGTCGTAGGTCTTACTGATAGTATCTTTGGTACCAAGCCACAGCTCTTTTTTCTCGGAAAGAGCATATTTAAAGCAGGCTCTCGCAAAACTTCTGATGGATGAATCCTTGTTGTGGATTCCCTGGATAATACCGGGTTCATCAAATTCGTGGATGGTCTCCCTGATTTCTTTTCCCTCAGAATCCGTGAAAACCAGCTCAGCTTTTCCGGGCCCCGGAACTCTTATCTCCACATTTTTGTAAACATCACCGTAAGCATGCCTTGCCAGTGTGATAGGGCTCTCCCAGGTTCTGACGTTGGGCTCGATTCCCTTCACCATTATAGGTGTGCGGAAAACGGTTCCGTCAAGAATAGCTCTGATAGTGCCGTTGGGGCTCTTCCACATCTTCTTAAGGCCATATTCCTCAACTCTCTCATTGTTTGGAGTAATTGTGGCACACTTTACGGCAACGCCATATTTGAGGGTTGCATTTGCACTGTCTATGGTAACCTGATCATCAGTCTCATCTCTGTGCTTAAGTCCCAGGTCATAGTACTCGCTCTTAAGGTCAACAAAAGGCAGGATAAGCTTATCCTTAATCAGCTGCCATAAAACTCTTGTCATCTCATCCCCATCCATCTCAACGATGGGAGTAGTCATCTGTATCTTTCCCATATTCCCTCCTGTTTTTTATTCAAACATATCCAAAAGTCCCTTATCCACCATATTTTCATAAGCATTGATCATATGCTGGTTGGCAAGCTCCTCCGCCTTGTCAGGGTTGTTCTCTTTGATGGCTTCCATTATAAATTTGTGCTCCACATTGGAAACAGCACCTCTGTTGGTTGAAAGTGTTTTCTGTCTGACTCTCCACACATATTGATGATAATCCTTCAAAAGATGCTCCAGCATCTTGGAATTGCAGGCCTCATACATAATAGTATGGAATCTGTTATCCAATTCTGCCATCTGCTCCATATGTCCGCGGGCAGCATGGAACTCAGCCAGATATATGACCTCTTCCATCTCCTCAAGCTGCTCCTGTGTAATATTTTCACAGGCCCATCTGGCACAAAGCCCCTCGAGCCTGGATCTGATCATATAGATGTCTTTTATATCTTTTACCTTGATTCCGGTGACATAAGCCCCTTTATTGGGAATAATCTGGATCAAACCTTCCAATTCAAGCTGTCTGAAAGCTTCCCTCACAGGAGTCCTGCTTACTCCAAGCTCCTGTCCGATGGCAACTTCCTTAAGCTCTTCATGATCCTTGTATTTCCCGTTGAGAATGTCCTCACGGATTCTGTGAAAAACTCTGCCTCGAAGTGAATACTTATCAGTAACCTCTTGCTTTAAATCATTATTATCCATATTTTTCCTCTTTATTCTGCCGACTTTTCATTAGTCGTAATCGCACCCTCACTGACTGTAATTCCAAGTTCCCTGCTGACTTTTTCTATTTCTCTTATCAGCTCATTATCTGTCATGACAGTAACTCGTCCGCCTGCATATTCACTGTCAACCCAGGCCTTTATCTTTGTTACAAGAGGCGAAGTCTTGGAAAGAGCATTCTCTTCCTTTAATTTGTAATGTACATTTATCCAATGCGCAATTCCGGCTAGACCCGAAGTATTGGAAACAGCACTTACAGGAGGTCTCTTAAGGAATTTCTCCGTATCGAATATATTGTAAATCTCTTCGTTTTTAAGGAGTCCGTCCGCATGGATACCGGCTCTTGTTACATTGAAATTCTTACCTACAAAAGGAGTATTTGACGGAACAGTGTATCCGATCTCTTTTTCATAATATTCTGCAAGATCAGTGATGACAGTTGTATCCATGCCGTCAAGTGTACCCTTGAGCTGTGCATACTCAAATACCATTGCCTCCAAAGGCGTATTACCGGTCCTTTCACCGATTCCAAACAGTGAAGTATTGACTGAAGAACAGCCATAAAGCCATGCAGTTGTAGAGTTGGTAACGGCTTTATAAAAATCATTGTGTCCGTGCCACTCAATAAGCTCGCTGGGTACTCCCGCATGTGTATTGATAGCATAAATAATACCCTGAACACTTCTGGGAATAACGGCACCCGAGAAGTTTACGCCATAGCCCATGGTATCGCAGGCACGAACCTTGATAGGTATTTTATATTCATCCATAAGCTTCATAAGTTCCATACAGAACGGAACCACAAAGCCATAAATATCTGCTCTTGTAATATCCTCAAGGTGGCATCTTGGACTGATTCCTTCCTCAAGGCATGTGCGTATAACACTAAGGTAATGCTCAAGGGCCTGTCTTCTTGTCATCTTAAGCTTAAGGAAAATATGATAATCCGAGCAGCTTACAAGAATACCGGTCTCCTTCATACCAATCGCCTTTACCAGCTTGAAATCCTCTTCACTGGCACGTATCCAGCTGGTCACTTCAGGGAATTTGTAACCTCTCTCAAGACATTTATAGACAGCATCTCTGTCGCTCTTACTGTATAAAAAGAACTCACTCTGTCTGATAATGCCGTTGGGTCCGCCCAGTTCATGGAACATATCATAAATATGTACGATCTGATCGGTTGTATAAGGCGCTCTGGACTGCTGACCGTCTCTGAAAGTGGTGTCAGTTATCCATATATCCCTTGGCATGTTGTGGGGAACTATTCTGTCGTTGAATGGAACCTTAGGGACTTCCTCATAAGGAAACATGTTTCTGAAAACGTTAGGCTTCTCGACGTCGTCAAGAATATACATATGCTCCTCTATCTGAAGCAGATTATTCTTTCCGTTCATTGTGACGGGTCGATTCTGAAAAGTACTGGTATCCTGCATTTTTATTACCTCTTTTTAAAAACCAACTGTGCCTTTGTGTATGATTGTATACAATCATACCATCGATGTCAAGCACACAAAAAAAGAACTGAACACGTCTTCTGTGCCCAGTTCCTGTCGTATTTCCTTAGAATTTTGTTTTTCGTGAAAAATATTGTTTTAGATCCTCTAAAGGCTGTGGCTTTGCATAATGATAACCCTGAATATAGTCAAAACCATGTTCAAGACTGTACTGGCTCTGGGACTCATCCTCTACGCCCTCAACCAGTGTGACGAATCCGTTCTTTTTGAACACCTCTATCATATAAGTAACAATATCATCCATTCTGTTGTCATCAAGTGACTTATATAGAAGCGTCTTGTCAAACTTGATGGTCTTGAACGGACAGTTCATAACCCTCTCCAGTGAAGAATACCCTGTCCCGAAATCGTCAAGATAAAGCTGGATTCCCGCTCTGGTCAGGGAATTCATATTGTTGTTGGCCACTTCGGAATTCTCAAACATGGCTGATTCCGTAACCTCAAGGCGTATTTTTGAAACATCAAAATCATATTTTTCAATTATCTCAAGAAGATCCACGTACATTTCTTCCTGGGACAATTCTTTTGAGGAACAGTTTATGGATATGGCATCGAAATCATAGAATTCTTCCATAGCCTGTACCGCCCTGCAGACTTTATCCAGTACAATGCAGGTCAAGGCATGTACATTGCCGCTGGCCTCTGCGATATGGATAAACTTATCAGGAGAAATTATCCGGTCTCCAAGTTTAAGCCTTGTCAGAGCCTCTGCTACGCGAAAACTCCCGGTTTCTACGCTGTAAATCGGCTGTGCATAAACAAGCACTCTGTCGTCATCGTAGTCCAGTCGATTCCTGATATCCTTAAGTGCCATGGTTATGGCAAAATCCTCTGCAAAGTCATCATAGTCCTGCGTCTTTGTCAAGTAGAATATGCTATTGTTCTGATCCAGGAATCTCCTTGAAACATATTCAAAGAACTGCCTGATCTTCATGTCAGTTTCAAGCTCAGAAGGTATGCCACCGGAAATCATGACATAATTGAAGGGAATCTTTAACTTGGATTTTAGTCCATCCATGATGCCACGTATCTGATTTATAATGTTCATAAAGGTATTATCATCAGACGTTTCTATTAAGACGACAAATTTATCTTCTGAAACCTTATAAAGCTTAATATGTCTGCTTATTGATTCTACGTCCCTGCAGGCCTCTATTTCCTGCATGATCATAACATTGCCCTCATCTCCAAGGTTTTCAACTCCGGGAAGAGAGAAAATAATATAGCTGATAAAGAATTTCTTTTTACCCAGAATTTTTCCGATATAGTCAATAAGAGCTCCGGTATTCTGGCATCCTGAAATCTCATCATAAGGCGATGCATGGAAAAGAATATAACCAAGAGCAAATACAGGAACATAGGTTATGGCTGAGAAAATTGTATGAATCCTTTCTACAGAGAATATCTGCCCCATAAGAATAAGAATCTCAATGGGAACCAGGACATAGACTGCTGTCCTTATAATTCTCGACACATGGAGTCTGTTGGTTATAGTTGCATTGAGACACATAACACAGCATATAACTCCTGCCCAGCAATAAAATCTGGTAAAGCTGCAAATATCTATCATCTCCAGTTCAAAACTGTAAAGTCCCCTGGAAACAATCATGATGGCCACTGAAATAATATAAAGCAGTCCCATGACGCCAAACATTATAAGAAACTCTTTCCGCTGCTTTCTTCTGACAATGGACATCATATTAACATAGGAAAAGATACAGAACATTATTCCCATGTACAGCAGCAGGAACAATAATAGGAGCATGATAAAAAAGTTCCTACTGTACAGCTCCGCGGGATTATTGGAAATGATAATAATCGCGATGTTTACTGAAATAGAAACTATGGCAAGCACATTGCCCCAGAAAATGTACTTAAATACGTACGTGTTCTTGGGGTTAGTGTATACCATGATCAGCAGCAGTAATCCGGCAATAATAAGAGCTGCCACTTCTCCTATATAATTATAATGCATCATCATGTGGGTCATCATGACTTTATATTATCATAAAACCGATAATAATCTATAAAAACAATCTTATAAGGTATTAAAAGAATATAAAGATATTATATTCTTTCTTCCCCGGGAAAGAAAGGCCCGAAGCATTCCCATAACGTAAAAGAAGTGCTGTGCGAAGGCACAGCACTTCCTGAAAGAGCGAAAGTTTATTCTTCTGAATTTGCAGCAGCAACCTTATCAGCTCTGTCGGCAACTTCCTTAGCCTGAACATCTGAAGGAGCCTGCTCATATCTGTTGAACTCGTACTCGAAGTCTCCGCTTCCACCGGTCATGGAACGAAGCTGTGTGCAGTAGCCGAACAGTTCCATCATAGGAACCTCAGCCTCGATAACCTGCTTGCCGGTAAGAGAAGGATTCATTCCAAGAACACGTCCTCTTCTCTTGTTGAGATCACCCATTACATCTCCTGTGTAGTTGTCAGGAACTGTAACCTTAAGTGAAACAATGGGCTCAAGAAGAACAGGAGAAGCTTCCATGAAGCCCTTCTTGAAAGCGCCGGATGCTGCAACCTTGAAGGCCATTTCTGAGGAATCTACAGGATGGTATGATCCATCATAAAGTGTAGCCTTAACGCCAACTACAGGATAAGCTGCAAGAGGTCCTCTCTGAACTGACTCTACGATACCCTTTTCAACTGCAGGGAAGTAGTTCTTGGGAACTGCTCCGCCGACAACTTCCTGTTCGAATACATAAGGAGTTGTAACATCACCTGAAGGCTCGAAGCGCATCTTAACGTGTCCGTACTGACCATGTCCACCGGTCTGCTTCTTATACTTGTACTCAACGTCTGAGTTCTTACGGATAGTCTCTCTGAAAGCTACCTTAGGCTTGGTCAGATCAATGGCAACCTTATATACATTCTGGAGCTTACTCTGAACAACCTCAAGATGCATATCGCCCATTCCGTAAAGGAGTGTCTGGCGGTTCTCAGCGTCGTTAACAACCTTAAGTGTCTGATCCTCTGCTGAAAGCTTAGCAAGAGACTGAGCAATCTTATCAATATCACTCTTATTCTGAGCATGGTATCTCATTGCTGTGTACGGTGTTGAGATATCCATCTTAGCATACTGAACAGGATTAGCTTTTGTAGAAAGAGTGTCACCTGTTGAAATGTCAATCTTCTGAAGAGCGCCCAGATCACCTGCGTGAAGTTCGCTTATTTCGGTAGCCTTGTTGCCCTGGAGGATGTAGAGCTTACCGATCTTAACTTCAGTATCTTTATTAGCGACATACATTGTATCATCAGGCTTGATGACACCGGATCTAACCTTGATAAGTGAGTACTTACCGATGAAAGGATCGATCATTGTCTTAAATACGAAAGCTGTCTTTGGCTTGGAGAAATCAAAGTCTGCTTCGAAAATCTCGTTAGTATTTGTATTGATGCCGGCCATCTTACGGTTCTCAGGGCTTGGCATGTATTTTACGATATCATCCATCAGTGTATAAATACCCTGACAGAGTGTGCTGGATCCCATCTCGATAGGAACGATGGTTCCGTCACATACATTAGAACGAACAGCTGCTCTGATCTCAGCTTCTGAGAAAGTATCTCCACCGAAATATCTGTCCATGAACTCTTCGGAAGTCTCTGCTACAGACTCAATCAGTGTATCTCTGCAAAGCTTGAGGTTAGCCTGGTTGTACTCGGGAACCTCACACTCAACAACCTCTTTGCCTGACCATCTGAAACCCTTCTCCTGAATAACATTTACATATCCGACAAATTTCTCGTTCTCACGGATAGGCAGATTGAACGGAGCCATCTTCTTACCGTATTTGTCGGTCATATCCTGAACGACCTGTCTGTAAGAAACATCATCAATATCCATATCTGCAACAAAAACCATTCTCGGAAGTTTGTACTTCTCGCAAAGCTCCCAAGCTCTCTCTGTACCCACTTCAATTCCTGCCTTGCCGGATACAACGATGATAGCTGCATCAGCAACGCTCATAGCCTCTTCAACCTCACCGACAAAATCGAAAAATCCCGGTGTATCAAGAATATTGATCTTGTGTCCTTCCCACTCAAGAGGAATTGATGTTGTGCTGATTGAAATATGTCTCTTCTGCTCTTCTTTATCGAAATCACTGAGAGTATTTCCATCCTCAACTTTTCCCATTCTTGATGTAATTCCAGCAAGGTAAGCCATTGCCTCTGCGAGACTTGTCTTGCCGGCACCACCGTGCCCAAGCAGCACTACGTTTCTAATTTTGTCAGTCGTGTAAACGTTCATATAAAGTTGTCCTCCAGTCGCAAAATATTGGGTTTTATTTGAGAAACTTGAAGACTGTCCATGCCAACTAAAAAGCAAGCTCTTTCACAAGAGCCGGCTGATTATATGACTATTGAACAATATAGATCCTCACCCCATACAAATCTCATAAACATATTTTACTAAAAATAATGCATCAGCACAAGTATTTTGGTTCTTTTGCACAAAATATCTTATTACTGTTCTCTTTCTATCATTTCTCTCCGGTAAGAATTTGCCCGGAAATGACACTCGTTGACTTTCATACGCCACAGTGTTATAGTAAATTAACGTTAAAGCTAGATTATTCGGGGGATTATACATATATGGATTTTAAAACATACGGATTTATCGGACTTGGACTTATCGGTGGTTCCATTGCCCGCGCAATTAAGCGTGCTTTGCCTGAATCAAAGATTATCGCCTATGCGCCCCACCACGAAACCGTGGATGCCGCTTTTGAAGAAAAAATAGTCGACGTACCTCTTTACAAAATAGGTCCGGAATTTACCGAATGCGATTACATTTTTCTCTGCGCACCTGTTGAGATCAACAATGAAAATCTTGAATTATTAAAGCCTTTCCTTAATCCCAAAACCACGCTGACTGATATTGGAAGTGTTAAGACCTGTATTCATGAGGCAGTGGAAAAACATGGTCTTGAAAGGCAGTTTGTGGGCGGTCATCCCATGACCGGAACCGAAAGAGTCGGCTATAAGAATTCCAAAGCTTCTCTTTTGGAAAATGCCTACTATATTCTCACTAAAACCGAAAACACCGATGAGAACAGACTGAATGACTATCGCCTCCTTGTGGAAAAAATGGGAGCAATCCCGCTTATAGTGCCTTATAAGCAGCACGATTACATTACCGCTGCCATAAGCCATGTTCCCCATGTGGTATCAGCATCCTTAGTCAATCTTGTTCACGACAATGACTCCCAGGACGGACTGATGAAGACCATAGCCGCCGGCGGATTCAAGGATATCACCAGAATCTCCTCTTCTTCTCCGGTGATGTGGCAACAGATCTGTAACACAAATGCGGACAATATATCGGATCTTCTTAGCAAATATATAGATTCTCTCTATGATATAAAGCTTGCCATCGATGAACACGACATAGATAAGCTGTTGGATTTCTTTTCCGCAGCAAGGACCTACAGAGAATCCTTTATCGAAACTTCAAGCGGTCCTATCCAGAGAAGCTTTGTAATGCATGTGGAGATAGACGATCAACCGGGACGCCTTGCCAGTGTGGCTGTTTTACTGTCTCAAAACAATATTAATATAAAAAATATCGGAATCGTTCATAACCGCGAGTATGAGCGCGGAACCTTACGGATCGAGTTTCACGACCGTGAAGGACTCGACAGAGCCATTTCTATCCTATCTGATAACGACTACATTGTTACCAACACCAGCGGAGGATAATACCAATGATCTCACTTGAAAAAGCTTCTCATCCCATAAAAGGCGATGTTTTTGTTCCGGGAGATAAATCAATCTCTCACAGGAGCATTATGTTTGGTGCTCTTTCAGAAGGAACTACCGAGATAACCGGATTCCTGGAGAGTGCAGACTGTCTCTCCACCATTGACTGTTTCAAAAAAATGGGAATCCTTATCGACCACACCATAAGACCTACCAACGGTGTTCCCACCATTACAGTGCATGGCAAAGGGCTTTACGGACTCAGACAGCCCTCTTCAACACTATATACCGGTAACAGTGGAACCACCACAAGGCTCATGTCCGGAATTCTTGCAGCACAGCCCTTTGACACCATGATTACCGGCGATCAGTCTATTGAAAAGCGCCCCATGGAGCGTATCATTAAGCCTCTTACACAGATGGGTGCCTCTGTATCTTCCGCTATGGGCAACGGTTGCGCACCACTCTATATTAAGGGCGGACAGAAGCTTCACGGAATCAGCTACAGATCCCCGGTAGCTTCTGCTCAGGTAAAAAGCTGCATTATTCTGGCGGGTCTTTATGCCAATGGTGAAACTGTTGTCTATGAGCCTGCTCTGTCCAGAAATCATACAGAGATCATGTTAAGTGCCTTCGGTGCTGATATACATAATGAAGTAGCAAGAGACGGAAGTTCCGCAGCAATACTTACCCCGGGAATGCCTCTCAAAGGCATCAGGGTCAACGTTCCCGGTGACATTTCTTCTGCTGCTTACTTTATAGCCGCTGCTCTTCTTGTTCCCGGGTCAGAACTTCTCATCAGAAATGTAGGCGTCAACAACACCAGATCCGGCATACTCTCCGTTCTTAAGAAAATGGGCGCTGACATAACACTCATCAACGTGGATGAGTCCCAGGAGCCAAGAGCCGATATTCTGGTCAGATACAGTCACCTCCACGGCAACGAGAATGATATATTTGAAATCGGTGGAAAAGACATTCCGACAATGATAGATGAGCTTCCTGTTGTGGCAGTTCTTGCCTCCCAGGCCGAATGCGACACCATAATCAAGGATGCAGCCGAGCTCAAGATAAAAGAGTCCAACAGAATCGATACTGTAGTAGAAAATTTAAAAGCCATGGGATGTGACATTGTGGCAACAGATGACGGAATGGTGATACACGGCGGAAAGCCTCTCCACGGAGCGGACATAAAGTCCCACAACGACCATCGTCTGGCCATGAGTTTCGCAGTGGCGGCTCTCATTGCGGAGGGCACCACCCGAATCCTTGACAGCGAATGTGTGGGCATCTCCTACCCGTCATTTTTTAAGGACCTCCAAAACCTGCTATGATATATGAATTTATAATCAAAACATGCGTTTACTGCGGTCTTCGCGAGAACATGATTTAAGAATAATTAGGATATTGAAGCCGAATTTGCTTGTTTTCGTCTGTGTCGTGATTAGTTAAAATGAAAAATCGAAGGAATACCTCATTTCAGCGTTGTTCAAAACACTCGGTATTCCTTCGATTTTTCATTTTACTAATCTCTTACTCGTTTCCAAAAAGATCACGTGTGTAAACCTTGTCCACTACATCCTCAAGTTCCGGAGTGATGCGGTTTGCTATGATGTAATCACACTCTTTTTTGAAGTAATCCAGGTCTTTTACCACCTTTGAATTGAAGAAATCATCCCCCTTAAAGGTTGGTTCATAAACGATACATTCTATACCTCTTGACTTGATTCTCTTCATGACACCCTGAATGGCTGACTGTCTGAAGTTATCAGAGCCCGCTTTCATTGTAAGTCTGTAAACACCGACTTTCTTAGGCTTTAACGCCCAGATCCTGTCGGCGATGAAATCCTTTCTGGTTCTGTTGGCATCAACGATGGCCGTAATAAGGTTGTTGGGCACATCATCGTAGTTGGCAAGAAGCTGCTTGGTATCCTTGGGAAGGCAATATCCGCCGTAGCCAAAGGACGGATTATTGTAGAAGTCTCCCACTCTGGGATCAAGGCAGACACCTTCGATAATATTTCTTGTGTTAAGTCCTCTAAGCTCCGCATAGGTATCCAGCTCATTGAAATAGGAAACACGAAGAGCAAGATATGTATTTGCGAATAACTTTACTGACTCCGCTTCTGTTGAATTCATGAAAAGTGTAGGAACATCAGCCTTAAGTGAGCCCTGTTTAAGAAGTGCTGCGAATTCATGAGCTTTCTCCTCAGCTTCAGAACTGTTTATATCATATCCCACAATAATTCTTGAAGGGTAAAGATTATCAAAAAGAGCATGTCCTTCTCTTAAAAACTCAGGTGAAAAAAGGATATGGTCTGTATGATACTCCTGTCTTAATTCCTCAGTATATCCTACAGGAATTGTAGATTTTATTACGATATAGGCATCGGGATTTTCCTTGCGAACCTGATCCACTACGCTAAGTACGGAGGATGTATCAAAGTAGTTAAGCTTCTCATCGTAATTTGTAGGTGTTGAAACAATTACAAAATCAGCATTTTCATAAGCTGAAGACGCATCTAAAGTAGCATGGAGTCTCAAGTTGTCCTTCTTAAGATACTCTTCTATTTCCTTATCTACGATAGGTGATTTTCTGTTATTGATCATATCCACTTTCTCTGGGATAACATCAACTGCAGTAACGTCGTTGAACTGAGAAAGAAGAATTGAATTGGATAAGCCCACATATCCGGTTCCTACTACCACAATTTTCATAATAATACCTCTTTTTTGATTTTTAAAAATTCACTCATAATACTATAATTCCTTGTGAACATTTAGTCAAACAAAAAGATAGTTACTGTTCGCTAAGATTTTTATCTGAACAGTAACTATCAATTAGACACTTATATACGTCTGATAACCACCTTACTCTGATTAATGGTAAAGGGTGTTTTGGATCCCACCACATCCCTGCAGTAGTCAAGGGTCTTCTGCATTTTACCTGCCATCTCTTTTATAGCTTCTTCTATTGCAGCATCATCCGTTTTATAATACAGTATAAAAGCATCTTCCGTCATCATCATGCGCTTTACGGCCTGAAGCTTTTTATTCTCGACAATTTCAATTTCATCGGTGAGAGTATCAATATCATATAGAACCAAAGGATTTCTGGTGGCCACTACATCAATCTCATCCGCAAGTCTTATAAG
>JAEEGL011735007.1_pt1 | contig 21695 bp, 21 predicted proteins | sample 9134231 | NCBI WGS metagenome assembly JAEEGL01 (sample SAMN16246548, study PRJNA631951) | gut metagenome | biome: gut microbiome; feature: rumen; material: fiber-attached | host: Bos | place: Iran: Karaj | collected 2018-10
CATCATTCCTTCAATCTTGAGTTCCATATTATAATCTCCTTTATCGCTTGTATCTATCTGCTGCACGCTTTCCGTGCCTGCATCCTTTGTATCATCGGGCAGCACCGCTCCGAGCATTGCTGCAGTCTCTGTCTCTGCAGCCCGTGAAGTCTGTCTGTCCATCTTGAAGCCCTTCAGCCTCAATGCGTTCGTTACCACGAATACGCTTGAAAAGCTCATTGCCGCGGCTCCGAAAGTCGGGTTCATCTTTATTCCCCAGAGTCCGAAGAACACGCCCGCTGCAAGCGGTATGCCGCAGCTGTTGTAAAAGAACGCCCAGAAGAGGTTCTGCTTTATGTTCTTTATCACCGCCTTTGAAAGCCTTATCGCGCTTACGACATCCAGCAGATCGTTTCTCATCAGCACTATGTCCGCGGATTCGACTGCGACGTCAGTTCCGGCTCCGATGGCGATTCCCACGTCTGCCCTTACGAGAGCAGGTGCGTCATTTACGCCGTCTCCGACCATGGCGACTGTCTTGCCTTCCCGCTGAAGCTCTGAGACCACTCTTTCCTTGTCCTGAGGCATCACGTCCGCAACGGTCCTTGAAAGCTTGAGGTCTCTTGCTATGCCGTTCGCCGTCCTCCGGTTGTCGCCGGTCAGCATGATGACTTCCACGCCCATGTCGCTGAGCTTCTCTATGGCTTCCTTGCTGGTCGGCTTGACCACGTCAGCAACGGCTATGATGCCCAGCACGTGATCCTCATCGCCGAAGATCAGAGGCGTCTTTCCGCTGTCAGCCAGCTCGCTGATCCTGTCCTCGTATCCTGTGATGTCGATGCCGCTTTCTGCGAACAGTGCGCTGTTTCCGGCCAGATATTTCTTTCCGTTTATGGATGCCTCAAGTCCGCGGCCTGGGATCGCCCTGAAGTCGTCGGCCTTTCCGTAGTCTATGCCGTTGTCATAGGCATATTCCATTATCGCCCGCGCAAGAGGATGCTCACTCTGGGTCTCAAGGGAGGCTGCGACGGAAACGAACTGTCTTGCGTCGCCCTCCGTTATGACGTCCGTGACCACAGGCTTGCCCCGTGTTATCGTTCCAGTCTTGTCAAGGACCACCGTATTTACGTTGTGAGCCTGTTCAAGGGCCTCACCAGATTTGATGAGTATTCCGTTCTCGGCCCCCTTGCCGGTTCCTACCATTATTGCGACCGGGGTCGCAAGTCCGAGCGCGCACGGACAGGACACTACCAGGACGGTTATGGCGCACGAAAGAGCGAATTCAAGTCCCGCTCCCTTAAGCATCCAGACTATGAACGTCACGAGCGCTATTCCCATTACCACAGGAACGAACACTCCGGCGATCTTGTCGGCCATCTTGGCTATAGGGGCCTTGGACGCGCTTGCGTCCTCGACCAGCTTGATTATCTGCGAGAAGGCAGTGTCGTCTCCGACCTTGGTGGCCCTGACCTTGATGAAGCCGGTCTTGTTTATCGTAGCACCGATGACATTGTCTCCGACCTGCTTTTCCACAGGGATGCTTTCACCGGTGATGGCTGCCTGGTCAATACTGGTTGCGCCCTCGATAACGACTCCGTCGACAGGCACGTTCATGCCCGGTCTTACTATTACTGTATCACCGACCATCACGTCTTCGACAGGGATGGTCTCTTCCGATCCGTTCCTTTCGACGACCGCGGTCTTCGGTGCAAGATCCATCAGCTTGGAAAGAGCCTCGCTGGTCTTGCCCTTGCTCTTCGCCTCAAGGTACTTGCCGACAGTGATGAGGGTGAGTATGGTGGCACCTGACTCGAAGTACAGATCCATGTGGTACTTCATGACCAGAGCCATGTCTCCGTGTCCCATTCCCCAGGACATCCTGAAGATGGCGAATATGCCGTAAATGATGGCGGCTGAGGAACCGACGGCAATGAGACTGTCCATGTTCGGTGAAAGATGTCCCAGGGTCGAGAAACCCTTCTCATAGAAGTTCCTGTTGATGAACATTATGGGCAGGCACAGCAGGAACTGAACGAACGCAAAGGATATGGCGTTCTCCATTCCAGTCAGGAATCCCGGGAGCGGGGCTCCGTACATGTGTCCCATCGAGATGTACATGAGCGGGATCCAGAAGATGAAGGAAAAGATCAGTCTCTTCTTCATCCACCGTATCTGCTCCTCCGCCACATTCTTCTTGGGCCGTGCCTTTGCTCTCGGCGCATCCTTCGGCGCCTGCGCCAGGGAAGCTCCGTAGCCGGCCTTCTCCACGCATTCGACTATTCCGGCTTCATTCAGGAGGTTCTCGTCATACTCGACCTGCATCGAATTGGTCAGCAGGTTAACGCTGACTTCCCTGATGCCCTCCAGCTTTGAAACGCTCTTCTCCACTCTGGACGAACAGGCTGAGCATGTCATGCCCGTTATGTCATATTTCTGTTTCATTGATCATTCTCCGATATGCTTTGTATGTTGCATTTCTACTTTATTATCTTTGTCAGAAGGCTGGTCACCTCGTCGATCTTCCGGTTTCTGTCCTCGGAAGTCTCGGCATTATTGACGCAGTTTTTCAGATGGGCAGTGACCACCTGTCTGTTGGCATTGTTCAGCAGGCCCTCGACTGCCAGTATCTGCGTGGCGATATCTATGCAGTACCTGTCCTCTTCCACCATCTTTATGACGCCGTCCAGCTGTCCTCTGGCGGTCTTCAGAAGCTGCATGACCTTCCGGTTATCCGCGACCATTATCTTTTCCTCCATAGGATATTGTATCCCCCTCCCTGGGGGGTACGGATATATATTACCCTATGCTAACCATTTTGTCAACAAAAAACGGAAGTTTTTTTAACTTCCGCTTTTGTATCCTATTTTTCATCAAGTATGCTGTACAGTATCCTGTAGAGATCTGCCCGGTCCTCTGTACCGAGAGATGAGCATTCTGCCATCCTTTCAGGAACCTCCAGAGCCCTGTCCCTGAGCATTTCTCCCTTTTCGGTGATCCTGACGACGAGATTTCTCTCGTCATACGAGGATCTGCTCCTGGTGAGCAGGCCCTTTGCCTCCATCTTCTTGAGAAGCGGAGTGAGCGTGCCCGAGTCCAGGTAGAGCCTTCTTCCCAGTTCCTTGGCCGTAACTTCCTTCTCCTCCCAAAGCACCATCATCGTAATATACTGGGTATATGTGAGATCGAGCTTTTCGAGGAAGGGAGTATACCTGTTGATTATCTTCCTTGAGGCTGCATAAAGTGGAAAACAGATCTGATTTGTAAGCTTCAATGCGTCGTACTTGTCAGCCATTAATTGGTCCCCCTGAATAAATACACATATGCATGTATATAATAGCACCTTAATGCGCATTTTTCAATTTAAACGGCATAAAATGACAGAAAAATGTCAAACTTTTTTTCAGGTTCAGAAGCCTGCCGATCTTATGGCCCGGGCCGCGGCTCTTGCAGCCTGAGCTGCATCGTCCGTGTAGATGTCGGCGCCGATCTCATCGCAGTAGGCCTGGCTAATCGGAGCTCCGCCTATCATTATCTTGACCTTGTCCCTTATGCCCGCTTCCCTGGCCAGCTCGACCACTTTCCTCATTTCTCCCATGGTCGTCGTGAGCAGCGCCGAGCATGCGATAATGTCGCACTCTTCATCTATCGCTGCCTGTATGAAGCGTTCGGGTTCGACATCGGCTCCCAGATCCACGACCGTTATGCCGCTGCCTTCCATCATTATCTTTACCAGATTCTTTCCTATGTCGTGCATGTCGCCCTTGACGGTGCCAAGGCACACCTTTCCTATCGGCTCGACGCCCGCAGATACTAGATGAGGCTTGAGCACCTCGGTAGCCGCAGTCATGCACTTTGCCGCCATAAGCATTTCAGGCACGAAAGCCCTGTTCTTTGAGAAATCGTCTCCCAGTTCCGTCATTCCGCGGATAAGGCCTCCGTTGAGTATGTCCTGTGCTTTGCTTCCCGCGGACAGCGCCTCATTCGTCAGTTTCAGCACCTTCCGCCTCTGTCCCTGTTTCAGTGCCTTCCGGATATCCGCAAGTACGGAAACGTCCGCGCTTTCCTGCTCTGCAATCTCTTCTTCCCTGGTTTCCCGGACTGTCGTCCTGGCTGTCCTTCTGGCGGGAGGGCGCCTGAAGTTCGGTGCGTGAAGCACGCTGTTGTACTCATCTATGGTCCGGTCTATCCACGGGTCGATGTTCCTGTAGACCGCTCCCGGAAGTCCGTAGGTGATGCACGGAATGAAGTGACCGTATGCGGCGCACTCATCCAGCACGTTCCTGACATATGTCCTGACTTCCTCTTCGGTGGCGTCCGCCCTGTCGATGGCTGCTCCGATCCCGCCCATGTACACCAGCTTTCCGTCGGTCTGTCTCAGGAGAGCAGGGATGTCGTTTTCAGGGAGCGCTCCCTGCCATACCTGGATGCCGATCTCATGCATGTCATCCACTATCGGAGCGCAGTAGCTGTCCGCATGGTGGATCGTTATGACATCCTTGCTCCTCATGTAACCATAGAAGCCTCTGTATTTTTCCTTGAAGAATTCTCTCCACATGTCAGCCTTCATGAACAGAGCGTCCTTGGTGCCCCAGTCGTCATGGGACAGGATCGCATCCGGATGGAGCTTGTCGATGAGCATCATGAGATACTCCATCCTGAAGTCGTAGATGCAGTCTATGAGTTCCTTCATCCGGTCGGGATGCTCGTAGAGATTGGAAAGAGTGTCCTCAAAGCCCATGAGGTAGTGGCACTGCTCGAACAGTCCCGTTCCCATGAGAACGCAGACAAGGTTTCCCCTCTCTCTTATCTCATCAGCTCTTTTGAGGGCCGCGCTCCAGTCCATATCAGCGCAATCGCTGATGTCCGGCACCTTCACGTAGTCTCTCCATCTGGTTATGTCCTTTAGCACCTTGGTCTCTTCGGTGATATGCGGCATCGGACCGGGAGCTGTTTCAGGGTAGTCTATCGTGACGCCCCACCGGTTGACGAAGGTCGTTCCCCTCTTCATACCGCCGTTCAGCTTCATGCTGATGGGATCGCCGAAAACGAACTCAAGCCCTTCGTACTGCTTGAGTATCCTCTCTGGCCTTCCGTTCCTTTTTATGGTCTCGCGGAATATCTCTCCTGCTTTCATCTTCGTTTCCTTAATCTTTTCTAATTGAACAGGACGAGCGACGTGAAGGTCATCATCCTGTTTCCGTAATTATAGCTGAGTCCCGACTTTTCACACACGTCCCTGACCAGGAGCCCGTAGGCCTCCATGGACGGGAACACCCTGTCGGGATGCCTGCACGGTCTTGAAGGGTAGGTGCACTTCCTGCACAGCGTGCAGGTGCCCGATGCCATCGGCAGCATGTCGGTCTGCTCCATTTTCAGCTGTCTTACAAGGGTCCCAAACCTGTCCTTGTGCAGCTTCTCGCATCTGGCGATGGACTCAAGGTCGAAGGAATCCTCCATTTGGACGGTGGTCTGAACGATCATGCCCTTGGAGAAACGGGAGGCTCTTTCAGTGATCAGGGCAAGGTCACCCACCCGGGGAGGACAGCTCCAGCTCGTATTGAACCTTTCACACCTGTCCCGGGAGCACATGCTTCTGACTTCTTCTCTGAAAATTAGGGCAGATAAGTTGAGCTCTCCGATGTGCTCAAAGCCTATCTGCTCCCCCAGTTCCATTACTGTTTTCGTGTCCATTTCAGCGCTCTTGAAAACCCTTTAAATCGCTTGTATAATGTAAAACATAGTAATTTGGTATAATTATACGAGAGGCCATTTTTTATGTCAAGCGCAAGGATAATCCATAACGGCAGGACGCTCGCCGTAAACGCAGCGCCCGGCACTGATATCCTTTCCCTGCTCAGGGAAAACGGCATAAAAATGCGGACTCCGTGCGGAGGAAACGGCACCTGCGGCAAATGCAGGGTCCTGATATCCGAAAACGGAAATGACAGCCGTGAAGCGCTTGCCTGCCGCACCGTCGTATCTGACGGGATGACCATAACTGTCCCCGAAGACACCCTCGGCATAATCGAAACGATGTCCGGATCACAAGAGTTCAAAGCAGACGGAGAAGAGGGTTTCGGGCTTGCCTTTGATATAGGCACGACTTCAGTCGCTGCTGCTCTGGTATCTCTCTCCGACGGCGTATTGATCGATACCTGCTCAGGGTGGAACAGTCAGCGGCACCGGGGGCGGGATGTCATCTCAAGAGCTCAGTTCACCCTTGAAAGGGATGACGGTCTGGATATCCTTTCAAATGACATCAACTCCCAGATCGAAGAGATGTCTCTTCTCCTCCTCAAAAGGAACGGCATCGAGCCCGGCGCCGTAAAGAGGATAGCAGTCGCGGGCAACACCGTCATGGAGCATCTTGTATGCAGGCTTTCCGTGGAAAGGATAGTCAAGGCGCCTTTTGTGCCCCGGACTCTTTTCCGGGACGAGACGGGACTTAGCCTTTCTCTTTTCCCTGATGCAGAGGCTCTGATAACGCCCTGCATCTCAGGATATGTGGGTGGAGACATAGTGAGCGGCCTGTGCAGCGAGGAGAGCCTCCGGTCAGCTGACGGAAGTTTCCTGTATCTTGATATAGGGACCAACGGCGAGGTCGTGATGTGCGATAAGGAAAAACTGACCTGCTGCTCCGTCGCCATGGGACCGGCCTTTGAAGGGGCACGGATATCCTGCGGCATGCGATCCGTAAACGGTGCGATAGACCACTTCACATGTGATACCGATCTGAAGCGGACCGTCATCGGAGACGGCGAACCTGCCGGAATATGCGGAACGGGGCTCATCGAACTGGTCTCGATACTCCTCGACCGCGGCCTGATAGACGGATCCGGACGACTGTTGGATGCAGATGAGCTTGGCTTGAGCGACCCTCTCGTCCGAAGGCTTGATACTGACGCCGACGGCGCGAACCTGCTGTGGGTCGACAGGGATAACGGGATATATCTCTCCTCGGCAGACATACGACAGGTCCAGCTTGCAAAGCGGGCGATGGCAACGGGGATAGAACTGCTGACACAGAATAACGGCTTGGTTATTGCTGACATGGACAAGGTATATATTGCAGGCGGTTTCGGCAGAAGACTGGACATAGACGCCTGCATGAACATAGGGCTGCTCCCGGAAGGGATACGGGACAGGACCGTTTATCTGGGCAACGCGTCCCTTAAGGGAAGCTGCCGGGCTCTTTGCTCAAAGGCAGCAAGAAACAGGATACGGCAGACTGCTCGGGGAGCCGAATATATCGAGCTCTCCCTGTCAGGACTGTTTTCAGACAGATACATCGACAATCTGAATTTCAGAGAGGAGAATTAAACATGGAGATACATTATCCGTTGATACTCGACGGATCGACCGGCACCCAGCTTCAGAAGAGAGGCTTTGAGGGAGGCATGTCCAGCGAATCCTGGTCAATGCTCCACCCTGAGGTGGTAAAGGCTTTTCAGAGCGAATACATCGAGGCTGGAAGCCAGGTCCTCTACTCCCCTACGTTCGGAGCGAACCGAGTGAAACTGGAGGAGAACAGGATATATAACCAGGTGCATGACTACAACTTTAAACTTGCTTCAATATCGAAGGAAGTGGCCGGAGACAGGGCATATGTCGCCGGTGACATTTCACCGACCGGCAAGTTCATCGCCCCTCTCGGAGACGTGACGTTCGAGGAACTTGTTGACATATATACCGAGCAGGCCCAGGGCCTTGAAGACGCCGGAGTTGATCTGTTCATCATCGAGACTATGATGACGGTTCCCGAGGCCAGAGCTGCGGTCCTCGCTGTCCGAAACGTCAGCGACAAGCCCATCTATGTCAGTTTCTCCGTGGACGAGAACGGTAATACTCTCAACGGATCCGATATCGAAGCCATCCTTCTCATCATGCAGGGAATGGGCGTCGATGCCTTCGGTCTCAACTGTTCCGTCGGTCCCGAGGAGATGCTCGACCGGATAAGAAGGCTGACAGACTATGCGGAAGTCCCTCTCATCGCCAAGGCCAACGCCGGCATACCGAAACTCATCGACGGAAAGACGGTATATGAGACTCCTCCGAAGACGTTTGCGGACTGTGTGCCGGGATTTGCCGCTGCAGGCGTTCAGATCTTCGGCGGATGCTGCGGAACCATGGCCGAACACGTGAAGGCTATCGCGGACGCCGCGAAACAGGTGGAGATGGTTCCTCCGAGACCCAAGTACTCCGACATGCTGCAACTGGCGACCGAGAAGAAAGTCTTCCTTCTCAGCCCGGATGTGAAGGTCGGCAAGGTCGTTCCATGCAACGAGGATCTTCTTGATGCCATAGACGAGGCCGAGGAGAGCGACGACGTTCTTTTCACCGTTGAGATAAAGAGCTCTGAGGAGATCGATGATTTCATTGATGCGCAGTACGCTATAACAAAGCCTCTGTGCATACGCTGCGAAGATCCTGCAGCTCTTGAACTTGCTCTCAGACGGTACCAGGGACGTGCGCTGTACGACGGCCATCTACCCGAGGAAGTTCTCAGACCACTGTCTAAAAAGTACGGACTTATTTACTAAAAACAGATACCGAGATAAACCGTTACTATCCCACGCATCAACTCTGTTTGAGGTTATCAATGGGTAAAAAAGTAATAATTGTATTTATTAGCCTATTCGTTAGTATTCTAGTTTCTTGTCAGCTGTCACCATCCTCATCGCAGGAAGAGTCTTCTGCACACAGAAACACCCGCGAAGAATGTTTTCTCGCCTTACGGGATCACTCATCATATATTCAAGGCACTGTTTCTGAATATATACCTGGAGAATACTTAACTATGATTGGTAGAGATGGTAAATCTTACAAAGTACTCTTGCCTGATCAACATCGTGTCTGTGGCCAAAACGCACCGATTAGTCTCCTTCCATTTCAGCTCGGTAGTCACTATATTGTGTTTGAAGGTCCCGTCGCAGAAACGGGAGATCCGGTTACTATTTTCATTGATACTGACAGCTTGGTCGAAGAAAACGGATATATGGTACCAGGTATCGTTAAGGATATAATGATCCACTATGGTCATTATTCTTATGAGCAACAACTCGAGATTATGAATACAATGTGCGACAGGTTGTTGTATGTATTCGATAACTTAACGGAAAAAACCATACTATTGCCCGAGGAAGCAATCCTCAAAGTCCGGCACGATATGGGAGAAGATGAAATCGAGCGAATTGACGATCCATTCCATATCACATATTGCGGCGATAACTATGTCTATATATTTGACAGTTTTCATTTCAGTTCTACCTTTGGACTTGACAAGGATTCGTATGTTGAATTCATGCTGTTTGTGAGCGGTTGCCCCGAGATTGTTGAATCCAGTATAGCCCGAGATGAGTGTTGGTGGGAAAACATTGAAAGAGAGTATTCACAACCATATATCTCTTTTACCATCCAAGTTTTACCAAGAGAGTCTTACATAAATAGCATTGTAAGTTATAAAGCTTACTCGTGGTGTGAAGTTTACAATACTGGAGAAATAAAATACGCCAACCATTAAATATATAGTATTTCGCATATTATTTTCTACAATAACTGGTTATTTATTGACAATTATTTCCGGTATATATCACATAATAACAAACCTGGTCAACTCATTCAGTGCTGTATTTTATCAATCCTAAAACATTTTCAAACCATATTAGTCGAGATACTGTATCTAGCCATCACACAAGATAATTATTGTTATAGCCATCATGCCCGCATGAAACTTGAAAAAGGATGATAAACGATATAGATTGTTATCAGTAATACAATGCAATTATCGACCATGCTGCACATAACGAAGAGTGTCAATCATATTTGTAAATGCTAGTGAGGTATTAGGACATAAAAGAAGCGATACAAGGTCAAAGTGAGAAAAGGATAGAATATGATGAGATATACCGGTTATCTTAAGATTCTTTTGATTTCTGCTGTAATTATCGTGCAATTTACTAGCTGTTCCGACAGGAATCAGACGCCGACACAATCCAGCGGATCTTCTTATTCTACTGTCAGCGACCGGACTCCCACGTCAGAACCCGAGGAGATCAATTACTATGATCTTACTTATGAAGGGGTCATCACGGATTATGGTGATTCAATGCTTAACACCGCTCAGGTGTTGGCGATCCAGATCCAGGATTGCGTTCTGACAAGACTGGGATCGAAGAATGCCGGTAATGCATTGTTTCTGTCGGATATCACGGTGGATGATGTGAAACGGTTTATCACATCTTCGTTTATATACAAGGGTTGCCGGTGGTATCCGTATGGCAGCAGCTTGAGTTACCATCACACGACCTCATACGTTTTTTACACTGTAGATAGCGAGGAAGCAGAAGAGCCGGTCATAGAGCTGTTCTCATTTGTGATGCCTCTCGACGAAGTCTTTTTTCCGGTAAAGACAGATGATGTCGTTATTTATACAGATACATCTTACATCGGAGACAAAGTTACCGTTTTATCAACTGCGCAATACATTGATGACGAAACAATAGAAGTGAATCTGATTCAGAGATCGATGTATGAGAATGAGTCAACATATTCTACTCGAGTTTCCTTTAAACTCATTACAAACCGGGATTCTAACCATCTTTGCTACACTTCTTCCAGAAGAGAGTAAAACGAATATCATCTCAATAAACTGATTTGCTTAAATAATTAAAGGCACAAGCCTTTTCAGATCGTTCTGAAAGAGCCTGTGCCTTGTTATTTATACGGGCATAAAGGTATAGCCGTTGGCATTAAGTATTGTTGTAAATGAACTATCTACATAAAATGCTTCATTAACTTTAATTGTGTTACCTGTAGTGGTCAAAACCCATACACCGTTCGAGTTCTGTGCCCAGCCATTTCCTGTAATATTGCCCCGTCCCATAGAAATATGAAAATGATATCCAGTCGCATTGCCGTCATTACCCTCTCTGATGTTCTGTCCCAAACTCATATCCATATCCTCCTTTCGTTACGGTAGCCTGATCTGCTGATGCTTTTTTGATTTTCCTCCTTGTAGAGATATGATAACCAATTCGAAGAGAAATTGGTAGCGAGTATTGCTAGAACTTTGTGAACCATTTTCTAGCGATACTTGAGAGAAACAGACTGTTTTTCAGCAAACTCAGGGGTTTATATCGCTTTTCACTGTTTTTGAAATTTGAATCTTTTTTGAGAATAATCTGGAGGATGTCAAGATATCAATGACAATAACAAAAAGACCACGGAGTTTCAGTTGCTCCGTGGTCCCTACACATTCGTCTAACTGTTATTTGCGGAGCAGCCAGTCAGCGCAGATCACGTCTTCGGCTGCAAGGCCGAGAGCCTCAAAGCATGTGATGTCTTCATCCGAGGTCCTGACAGCGACCTTTCCGGTCACTACGCCGCCCAGATCGCCGAGCAGATGATCTTCGCCGAAGACACCTTCCCTCAGAGGAATGAGATAATCGCCGGCCTCCGCCATGCATGATGAATATGCATCACAGATGAGCTTTGACTTTCTCACACACTCGCTGTCCAGTTCTCTGTCCGGCCTTGCGCAGGCACCAACGGCATTTATATGCGTGCCGGCCTTGACCCATTCTCCCTTGAGGACCGGGGTGTGGGAAGGCGTAACGGTGCAGATGATATCCGCGTCCTTTACTGCCTCCTGTGCCGTTTCACAGCCCTTTATCGTCATGTCCGGATATTTCTTTGAATATTTATCGATGAAGCTGTTCATGCTCTCAAGGCTGTTTGACCATACAGTCACTTCCTTGATGTCCCTTACACGGGAGATCGCATCCAGATGAGTGCCTGCCTGGACTCCGCTGCCCAGGAGTGCGAGCCTGGTGGATTCCGGCCTTGACATGTACTTTGTGGCAACAGCGCTAACGGCGCCTGTCCTTATTGCCGTTATGGAGGTTCCGTCGCAGATTCCCTTGAGTGTTCCGTTAGTGGTGTCGTAGACCGCTACGATACCCTGGTGGCTCGGCAGTCCCTGGAGATAGTTGTCGTGGAATATCGTAATGAGCTTGGCTCCTATGGCGTGCTTGGAAGGGATGAGTCCCGGCATGATGCCCAGAAGGCCGCCTTCGCCCGTATTGAGCATACTTCTTACGACATTCTCTACCTCTCCGTTGGAAAGAGCCGCGAACACCTCTTCCATAAGGCCGATACAGCTGTCCATGTCCAGCTTTTCATAAACTTCCCGAGATGAAAGATACTTGATTTCCATTGTTTTGTTTTCCTTTTCCCTTTCTTGTGTATATACTTAAGATCTTTTGCAGATCAGTCTGCCATTGCATAGTCGAGCGCAGCCAGCGCATGCAGCTCGGTGGTGTCAAATACTGGGATCGGGCTGTCCTTCTGCTTGATAAGAAGAGGTATCTCCGTGCAGCCGAGGATGACTCCCTCTGCTCCCTGCCGAGCAAGCTCCTTGATGACGTTCACATAGTACTCCCTCGAAGACTCCTTGAGGATGTTGTAGGTCAGCTCTTCCTCGATGACTCTCATGATCTCCGGCTTCTCCTCCTCAGTCGGAACGAGGCAGTCGACATCATACTTTTCCTTGAGACGGCCCATGATGAACGGATCTGTCATGGTAAAGGTTGTTCCGAGAAGCGCGACCTTCTTGATTCCCGCCTTCCTTATCGCTTCGCCTGTCGCATCCACTATGTGGATCATAGGGACATTGACGCTTTCAGCCACCTTGTCAAATACCAGATGCATCGTGTTGGTGCACATTACGACGACATCTGCGCCTGCCCTTTCCAGGCTCTTCGTGATGTCGATGAACTCCTCTGCGAGAGTATCAAGATCGCCGCTGGTGACCAGGTCAAACTTTCTCTGAAGATCTGTGGAGTACATGATCGATTCCACCGTGGCCTTGTCTCCGAGCCTGTTGTTGGACACTTCATTTATGATCCTGTAGTATTCCACTGAGGACTGCCATGAAAGCCCTCCGATAAGACCTATCTTTTTCATTTGTATTCTCCTTCTTGTATACAGTTTGCTGATTAATATATATAATATTAGCAAAATAGCGGTTTCAATGCAATCGCGCTTTACGCCGATTTGACCGATAAACGGGAGGTCAGTTATGTCTGATGTCGTTGCCTTAGGAGAGCTTTTGATAGATTTTGCCCAGAGATCCGCCGACCGGCAGGGCTACCCGCTCCTGCAGGCGCAGCCGGGCGGGGCTCCGGCCAATTTCCTCATGGCCGTATGCAGATACGGTCATACAGGGCACATGCTCAGCAAGGTGGGTGATGACGCCTTCGGGCATCTGCTTGTCGGCACTCTGAGGGATGCCGGCATAGACGCCGACGGAGTCGTGATCGACAGCGAGTACTTTACCACTCTGGCTTTCGTGACCCTTGACGAAAACGGGGACAGAAGCTTCTCCTTTGCCAGAAAACCGGGGGCCGACACGCAGCTGAGATATGACGAGATCGACCTTAAAAAGCTCAAGGGGCGGGATGTCTTCCACTTCGGGACCCTTTCCATGACCTCGCAGACCGGTCTTGAGATGACCATGGACTGCCTGAGATACGTCACCGACAGGGACAAGCTGATAAGCTTTGACCCCAATCTCCGCCTTCCGCTGTGGAACAGCGAGGAAGATGCAAGGGCTGCCATAATAAGGGGACTGAACTGGTCTGACGTTGTGAAGATAAGCCTTGAAGAGATAGATTTTGCATTCGGAAAAACAGATGCCGGCGATCTTGAAAGAGCCAAGGCCGGCCGGAAGAAGATACTGGAGGAATACCCTGCCAGACTCGTTCACGTGACCATGGGGGACCAAGGCTGCTACAGCAGCACTTCAGCTGCAGGCTGCTTTGTCGGCGTTCCGGCAGGGCTGTCTGTCATAGACACTACCGGGGCGGGAGACATATTCGGCGGTGCCGCCATGGCGATGCTCCTCAGGAATGGCTACACTGCCAAGGAAAGCCTGGACTCCATCACCCGGCAGGAACTGACGGATATCGTCTCGTTTGCAGTGACTGCAGCGTCACTGTCAGCGACAAGACCCGGCGGCATGCCCAGTGTGCCGGATGAATCCGAAGTCCTTGCACTGACGGATAAGTGAGACATATATCAAAAGGACGCTATCCCTTTGGAGAGCGTCCTTGTTTACTGCCAAGACAGGCTCAGCTGGTCTTTCTGTCCAGGATGTTGAGCAGTACAAGTCCCGTGACCGACAGACAGATAACGACGATAAGCCCCGGCTGGTAGCTGCCCGATCTGTCAAAGAGCATTCCGTAGATCGTTGTCATCAGGGCATAGCTGGATGTGGTGAGGATGGTCTGCCTGGAGTAGACATCGGCGTAACGGTCCTTTGCCACCTTCTGGGCGAGCACTGACGATCCTACTGTGCTGACAGAGAAATTGGCCGCGTACAGTGCAGGGCCCATCAGCATGAGCCGTGGAACAGAGCGGAAGAATGCCATGCAGACCGTTCCCGACAGACCTATGAGAAGATACAGGCTGGCTGCCCTGGTCGCTCCTACCCTGTCGGAAAGGAAGCCGAAGCCCAGCTTGAAGATCATATTGGCAATGTTCTGTATCGAGACCGCCATTGCAGAGAACTGGAGTGTATACCCGGTCGCGACTGCGAGAGCGGATACGTGTGAGTTCATCCCGTTCTGTCCGTAAAAGCACATCGCAGTGATATACAGAAGAACTATGCTGATGACCGGAATGACTGCTGTTCCCTCGCTCTTCGCCTTCTTTTTCGGTGACTGTACCGACTGAGGATCAAGCAGCTTCATCGTTGCGGTGCAAGGCAGGCAGATGACTGCCAGAAGAAGCGCCATGACCCTGAAGCCCGTCTGGTATCCGAAACCGGTTATGATCTTTCCGAGGACGGGATTCAGTATCGCAGCGAAGGCTCCGCTGAAGGCCATGGCTATTCCCAGCATGGATCCGTTCTTTTCCTTGTACCAGTCCTTGAGTATCAGGGATACGGGCAGTGTGGCAAAGCAGGAGGCCGAGATGCCTATTATGACGCCTGCCACATAGAAAAGATAAATGGTGCCGGCTACCGACATGAGCAGGTATGCGCCCACTCCCAGCAGTACTCCGAATGACATGACCAGGTTTATTCTGAACCTTCTTATCAGCCGCACGAATACCGGGCCGAAGAAAGCCGTAGAAAGGCTGGTGAGAGTCACCATAAGGGCAACATCCCCTCTGCCGACTCCGAGGCTCTGGGCGATCGGCGTGTAATAGATGCCTATGCAGTTGCTTATCATGCCGACCGCACCGCCGATGCAGAGGCAGCATCTGAGAAGGATCAGCATCTTTTCCTTGTTTTGGTCCATGTCCGTGGCTCCGTTCCTGAAAGAATAAAAATGATTCACGGCCTTCTGATCGGAATATCGAAGGCCGTGCTGACAGTGAATTTGGGATATATCAGAATCTGTATCCGTAAATTGTCATGAAGGTGCGTACAAGACTTGCGAAGAACAGTACCATGACGAGGAAGGCAAAGATCGTGACTATCAGTGCCGCCTTGGCATAATTGCTCTTGCTCCTGCTGATTTTCTGGAAGAATCCGAGATATATGAGATATAAAAATCCGAATACCGGTATTGCGGAAAGGATCATCATCCAGATATAGTCCACTGTGGAAAGCGGTTCTTCTGTCTGTGATGAAGGTCCCTCATAATCCGTCGCATCGAATGACGGAGCCCGCGGAGGGTCCATAGGAACGTAGGTGTATGACATCCTGGCCTGAGGCTTCTGCTCAGGAGCATATACAGGCTCGTAGGATGTTTTCTCTTCCTTTTCCTCAAAGGCAGCCCGACTGTCTCCCGTCGGCTCATGCTGCTCGGGTTCGGCTGTTCTGATGCCGTCATTTATGTTATAATTGTCATCATCCAGGCTTGACTGCAGATCATCAGCCAATGCTTCTGCATCCTCAGCCTGAGGGACCTGAATCTTCAGCAGTTCCTGCTGACGGTAGAACCTTTCTATCTCTGCTCTCGGAAGTCCGCAGCTGCCGCAGAAGTTGGCGCTGTCGCTTACAGGTCTCTTACATCTTGGACAAATCATGATCTCTTCATAATCCCTTTCTCGATTGTATGAGAGATTATAGCACATATATGTTAAAAATCAAAGAAATGCGAGGACAGATATGAGTCTTAAAGCCATGCTCCTCTGTGTCGACCTGGGCGAATATGACGCGGATGAATCCGTAAAGGAACTGACTGCTCTCCGGGAAGCAATGGATATGGAGGTGGTCTTCTCTGTTATTCAGAAGAGAGACGCACCTGACAGCAAATACTATATGGGCGAGGGCAAGCTGGCCGAAGCCAAGGAGATGTGCGCCGTCAACGAAGTCGAGATATGCGTCTTCGACTGCGAGCTCACCGGCAGCCAGCTGAGAAACCTTTCCGACTATCTTGAGATCGAGGTCATCGACAGGACGATGCTCATCCTCGAGATCTTCTCGATGAGACGGACCACCAATGAAGGCAAGCTGCAGACTGAGCTTGCCACCTTGAAGTACCGCCTGCCAAGGCTGACCGGCCTGGGCACCTCCCTGTCCAGACAGGGAGGCGGCGGAGGCGGCGGAGGCGGTGCCAGAAGAGGCGCCGGCGAAAGCAAGCTGGAATACGACAGAAGATATATAAACGGCAGGATCGAACTGATCAAGCAGAGGCTTGAGCAGATGGAAAAAAGAAGAGGGACGGTGAACAGAGCCAGGCAGAAGAACGAGGTGCCTGTCGTCGCGCTGACGGGCTATACCAACGTGGGAAAGTCCAGCCTTCTGAACGCGCTCACCGGCAGCGAGATACTGGAAAAGGACATGCTGTTTGCGACTCTCGACCCCACTGCCAGAAAGCTGGTGCTGCCCAGCGGACAGACCGTCATACTTGTCGATACCGTCGGCTTCGTGAGCAGGCTGCCGCACAATCTGGTGGAAGCCTTCAAGTCCACCCTTGAACAGGCAAAATATGCTGATGTCATTCTCTGCGTATGCGACTGTTCATCCGAGGACTGCCTGTCACAGATACAGGTCACGAGGCAGGTCCTTTCGGACATAGGCTGCGATCTGGAGAACATGATCACCGTATATAACAAGCGGGACAGGATCGATCCGGTGTTCCACAGGGACGGACTGTACACCAGCACCAAGACGGGAGAAGGACTGGATCTGCTGCTGCTTGCGATAGACAACGCACTCAGTGCCAACATGCTGGATCTTGATGCCGTCCTCCCATATTCCGAGACAGGACTTCTAAATGTCGCCAGGGAGTTCGGACGAATCGACCTTGAGGAATATGCCCCTGAGGGAGTCCGTGTAAAAGGCAAGGTCGACAGGAAGGTCTTCTGGAGATTCCGGTCCTACAGCCGAGGAGGCTCCGGCGACAATGGCCGAGACATCGACAGCTGAAGGGCGGGCGAAAATCAGTCAAAAAAACTATTTACAAAAGAAAACCCATACGATATAATTTTGACTGATTTTTTGAATTATTAAGCTAATTCCATCAATCGCTATAGATAATTAGTGTTTAGGAGAATCGTATGGACGCCATAGACAAGAAGATACTTCAGTTGCTTCAGGAGAACGGAAGGATAACCGTAAAGGAGATCACTCAGACCATCTCCCTGACCGCACCTGCTGTAAGCGAAAGGATCAAGAGACTCGAAAAGGAGGGTATCATCCAGGGGTATACCGCCATCATCGACCCCCGAAAGCTTGGAAGGAGCATCCATGCTATCATAAACGTTTCTGTTCAGCCGACAGATACGGAAACACTGCTCGATCTGGTAAAGAACGAAGACATGGTCGTAGAATGCCATCATGTGACGGGATCCTACAGCTACCTGGTGAAGATCGATGCTGCTGAGATCACCGATCTGGAGAACCTCATCGTCAAGTTCCAGAAGATGGGAGCCACAAATACCCAGATCATCCTTTCAACGCCTATCGCACGCAAACCGATAGTATAAGTCATCTGACATAACGTGGCCGCAGTTCTGCTGCGGTCCTTTTTTGCACCGATTTCAATTATCTGTCACAAAGCGGTGTTAAAGTGGGCTCTGCACGAAAGGACATAAGACGAAATGTTTGATATATATACATATCTTTGCATGTTTTTCATATATGCATTCCTCGGCTGGTGCACGGAAGTAGTCTACTGCACCGTCACCACAGGCAAGATAGTCAACAGAGGATTCCTGAACGGACCGGTGTGCCCCATATACGGGTTTGGCATGATATTCATAATATATATCCTCACACCGTACACCGAGAACATCGCGCTGCTGTTTGCCGGATCCTTTGCAGTATGCAGCCTTCTCGAGCTTGTAGCCGGCTGGGTACTTAAGAAACTGTTCCACACGTCATGGTGGGACTACAGCGACCAGCCCTTCAATCTGGGCGGATACATCTGCCTTAAGTTCAGCATTCTGTGGGGTATCGGAGGAGTGTTCATGATGAGGATCATACAGCCTCTGACACTGCACTGGATCGACATCCTGCCTTATAAGCTGGGCATATTCCTCCTCTGGCGGTGCTGCATGACGTTTACTGTCGATACAAATGCAACGATCGCCACGATCGCACACCTGAACAAGGATCTTAAATGGCTGTCAAAACAGGCAGAGCTCATACATTCTGCCAGCGACAGGATGGCTGACAGACTCGGCGAACGACGGCTGGCGGATGCGGCGAAAGCTGAAGCCATTAGAACGGAAGGCCATGAAAGGATCGAGAAGATGAAAGAAGACCAGCGCAACAGGATCGAGCGGATCAGGGAGGATCAGAAGGCGAGATTTGAGAAGATCAAGGCTGAGATCGAGACAAGAAAACGGTTCGGACGTGCAAGGCTCCTCAAAGCGTTCCCTGCCATGAAGCATATGGAGTTTGACGATATTCTCCAGGAGATCAGAGATAAACTCGGAGAGGTCAGAAAATAACGATAAAAAACGGACTGCAACGGCAGCCCGTTTTATTATTTTTCTTTAAGCATCCTCTTTATGTTATTGAGCGCTGTCAGTGCCTCATCAAACGTGGCAAAGCTCCCGATCTCTACCCTGTTCACGGGATCCGTGTAGGCATAGAGATAATGCTTGTTTCCCCTCTGCCTTATCGCGAGCTTGGTGACCTTATGAGGATATCTCTGCGACATCACAGCCACAGCCTTGAAAATATCTGTATTCATTTTATGCCCAGTGCCCTCTTGATCCTGTAGTCAACATAAACGAAGCAGTTGATGAACATCTGCCATTCGACCCAGAAGTAGTTGCCCAGATCCTTCCATCTGAACTTGGGCTTATCCAGGTCCTTCATCATGGCAAAGCCCTGCATCGTTCCCTTCCACAGCTCCTTGGCAAAGCCGTTCTTGACATACATCAGATACTTCGGAATGAAGCCCAGCAGGATGAACGGAAAGTTGATTATGAACATGAGGATCGGCATGTTCTTGTATAATAGCAGCAGCGTGTTCTGCCCTGATTTTTCAGCCTTGAAGCTGTTGTAGCGCCCACCTGTGGTCGCACTGGCTATATGGAAGCAGACAGCCTTCGGGTTATAGATGTTTTTGTACCCTCTGTTGTTTGCTCTCCATCCGAGATCCACATCCTCGCCGTAGGCAAAGAAGCTCTCCTCAAACAGCCCGATCTCATCCAGGATGCTCTTTCGATACAATGCGGCTCCTCCGCAGGCAGTGAACACTCTTTCCTGCTTCTGGTACCTGTTTATTGACAGGCCGTCTCCTCTCTTGCAGGTCCAGCCGAACAACGGCACATAGTCTCCGGCGTCATCTGCCAGTTCCCTGTGAAAATGCTGGATCATGAGACTGCTCACTGAAAAGACGGACGGGTCCTCATCGGCTACCCTGACCAGCTCGCTGAGCCAGTCAGGCTCGGCAAAGGCATCATTGTTGAACATTACCGCATATTCGCAGTCGGCTATCCTGATGCCCTGGTTTACTGCCGGTGCAAAGCCCATGTTCACCTCGTTCTTGATGATGGTGAAATCCTTGAACCTGGTGGCACACTCCTCGATTATCTCAAGGCTGCGGTCCTTTGAACCGTTCTCTATGATTATTATCTCGTACGGATAAGGGAATTTCTGGTTTATGCAGCTGTCTATGCTGTCCTTTATCCACCCCTCACCGTTGAGATTGGGAATGATTATGCTCCGCTTGTATTTCGGCATCTTTACCCCCGGCTAACGCCCTTAAAATCGTAATAGATTATATATTACATGCCCAAGACCGTCAAGGATGGACCGGAGCACAAAAAAAGGTGCCGAAGCACCTTTTTTATCCTTTTGAAAGACTATTATGCCTTGTAAGCAATTGCCTCGATCTCAACAAGGCCGCCCTTTGGAAGTGCAACTACCTGGAAGGCACTTCTTGCAGGGTATGAACCCTCCTTGAAGAATGTGCCGTAAACACCGTTCATTGCGCCGAAATCAGCGATATCCTTAAGAAGAACTGTTGTCTTTACTACATCGGTCATCTCGTAGCCTTCGCTCTCAAGAATGCTCTTGATGTTTGTAAGGCTCTGCTTTGTCTGTGCTTCGATTCCGCCTTCTGGGAAATCGCCTGTTGCAGGATCGAGTCCGAGCTGACCGGATACGTAAATCGTCTTTTCTGTCTTAATAGCCTGTGAGTAAGGTCCGATTGCTGCAGGAGCCTTCTCACTGAATACTACCTTTTTCATAATGCACTATTCCTTTCAAAATATAATCATATGCGTTAGGACAACGCATCTTTCATGCTTTAAGTATACCATTTGTACGGTCTGTTTTCAATACAGCCCGCCTTTTCCCTACAGCTTTGTCTTCTCGCTCTCGGCCTTTTCGGCGAGCCTCTGAGCCTGCTTTGAGAATCTTGATGACGTATTGTCGACAAACTCGAAGATGAGGTCGACTTTCTCTATGACACCCTGCTCGTTGATCTCCGTAGGATAGTAGCCGACATACCTGTAGCCCTTCTTGCCATAGCTCCTTATCAGCTGCCTGTGCTCGTTAAGAAGGTTGCCCAAAGGTTTTCCCATCTTTACGGATGCAAACTCGTAATTATACATTCACTTTCCTCCTACTCTTCTATGCCCTTGTCTGCAAGGACGTTGAAAGAACCGTCCGGTTCTTCTATCGTGATGTTGTTGAGCTGGTTGATCACACTCTTCCTGATGCCCCTGACATATTCCTGTCTTAAGGCTGCCTGTTCCTGCTTTTCCCTTTCGGTCAATCCCACGGTCTTGCTCTTGTGATACAGCTCATTTATCCTCTTCAGTAAATCGTTCATGCTGTTCTCCTTTTGTCACATTGTACCAAAGAGCGGCTCTTCGTTCAACTGCATCGGTGTTGATTTCAAGGCCTCGTGGTGATATAATCATTTGGCAAAACAAATTCGGAAACGTATCGAAGTGGTCGTAACGAGCTTGACTCGAAATCAAGTTGTCCGTTAGGGCACGTGGGTTCGAATCCCACCGTTTCCGCCAGCAGATCCGCCCATAAGGGCGGATCTTTCATTAAGAAGAAACAGGAGCCCTTGACGGCTCCTGTTGTTCTTTGTATTTCTGTCATTGCTGCCCTTTCTGGCCCGTTCATCAGACATCTCTTACTCTGATATGCACTTCTTCGAGCTGCTCTTCCGTAACTTCGCTCGGAGCGTTCATCATGAGGTCCTGAGCTGCACCGTTGAGAGGAAATGCGATAACATCCCTGATCGTATCCTCTTCGGCAAGGAGCATGACCATTCTGTCGATACCAG
>JAEEGL016697763.1_pt1 | contig 21695 bp, 20 predicted proteins | sample 9134231 | NCBI WGS metagenome assembly JAEEGL01 (sample SAMN16246548, study PRJNA631951) | gut metagenome | biome: gut microbiome; feature: rumen; material: fiber-attached | host: Bos | place: Iran: Karaj | collected 2018-10
ATAAAGAAATATGATATAGAGTTACCTGTAGCATTCGATTGGGAAAACTGGGATGGATATAGAAATTTCAATGTAAGTTTTCATAGTCTAAATGAAGTAGCAGATGAATTTATGGATACAATTGAATCTAAAGGATATGACTCAATCTTATATTCTAGTAAAAACTACCTAAACATGGTTTGGACATATACAAACCATGATGTATGGCTTGCCCATTACACAGAACAAACAGATTATGATAAAGACTATTTAATATGGCAATTAACAGAAAAAGGTAAAGTTCCTGGAATAGAAGGAAATTATACAGATATAAACATTCTATATAAAGATAAAATAAAAACAAAAAAAGGAAATTAATTATATGAATGAAAATCTATTAAAATAATAGAATTAGTTTTCTATTTAATAATTATGACAATCGTTATTTACCTTCTCGTTATAAAGAAAGGACATGTATATACAGTAACAGAAGTAGAATGTAAAAGTGATGTAATTATGGATGAGTTAAATGGATTAAATGAAAATAAAGAATGTCTTGTACCAGGTTGTTATATTAATAATGATAAAGTAAATATAGGATATATGAATTGTTCAAATAGAATAGAGATAGAAAAAAATCAAGCAGACAAAAAGATGAATATATATAAGAGTTAAAGAAAAAGGTATCTGATTTACAAGAAAATTGTATATACAGACCTTCACTTAATATTAAGTTTACTAAAAAGATTAAAAATGTTACACTAACTTCAGAAGATGGGACTAAATTAAAAGAGTGCAAATAAAAGGAGAGAGAATATGAAAAAATATTTATTTATAGTATTAGCAGTAATAACTATGTTTATATTTAATTCACAAAATGTTTTTGCAAGCACAACTCATAATATAATTGTAAACTTTGAAGAACTAGGAGATGCAGTAGTAGATGAGGATGTTGAGGTATGGATAAGAGCAGAAAATAAGAACAATGTTCCAACTACCTTTTCCATAATAGATGAAGATGGTATAGAATCAGAACAATCATTAAATAATAGTAAGTGGTATAGCAAATATGTAAAGTTTAATAAAACAAAGAAAAAATATGAATTAAAAAATGTACCAACTGGAATAAATATATATATAAGCCATAGTCTTTCTTATAAAGCAAAAAATAGAATATATTATATGAAGGTAAAATCTTCTAACCAATCGATTGATATGTCTAGTTTTAATAAAAGTATAATTAACGAGAATTATTCTGATTCACTAATATCATTTTCTTATGATTTGTCTGATTCTGATGAAGATATAATAATAAACATTGGAGCTGAATCAAAATATTTTGAGAAAAAAGTAGATCTTAAAGTAAAACAAGAACTTAATAATTATCCAATTAAGGCAGGATTATTTAATTATAAGTTAATGGATTTAGAAGGAAATGTAATAAAAACAACAACTAATGACGAGAATGGAAATGTTATTTTTAAAGATTTATTAGTAACAACAAGTGATGTTAGTGATAAAACTGTTGGTTTTTATAAAATAGTTCAAGAGCCTAGTAATAGTAAAGAGTTTATAATTGATAAAAATATTATATATGTAACTATAAAAACAAAATATACAACTGATGGATTAAGAACAATTGTAGCTTATTATAAAGATGATGGAGATGATTCTCCAGAAAGATATGGTACAACTTATAAAAGAAAAGTCTTTCATGCAACTGAAGAAGAATTAGAAGGTCAAGCATATGCTGTTTTAGATAAAAATTCAGGTGTTTTAACATTTTTTAGAGATGAACCTAATAAATATACTAACAAGCAAGAAATTGACAATAAAATATATTATACGGGTTTTGAAGAAAAAGAGGAATTCAGTGAGTGGTGTTACAATAGATATATAAAAGAAATTATTTTTAAAGATGCCATAAGACCAAAAGGAATTGAACTATGGTTCAGTTATTTATATAATTTAGAAAAAGCTGATATATCTAAATTAGATACATCACAAATCAAATCATTAGATGTTTTCTTTAGTGACTGCAAAAAGTTAAAAGAATTGGATATATCAACAATGGATGTAAGGAACGTAACATCAATGTTTAAATCACTATATATGTTAGATGTTGAATACATAGATTTAACTGCATGGGATTTGAATCAAAACTTAACTCGTTTTCAAATGTCTGAAATGATTTCATTTATGCCAAAACTTAAATATTTAAATATTTCCAATTTAGGCAATTGGTCATCTAGTGCTGAATTCTCTAGATTTCCTTGTGTAGAAAAATTAGTTATAGGCGATAATTATACTTTTATTAATTCTAATATAGATAGAGAAGGACCAGATATGTGGTACAGCCCAGAAAAAGGAAAGCTCTATGATGAACAAACGATTAAAGAGAATTTGTGGCAACATAAAGAATCAATGGCAGGTTACTATATAAGACCAACTTGTACTTTTTCTGAAAAGTTTGTTAATGAATATAGAAAACCAATAGATAAAAACCCTGAAACAAAAGGTACAATAATCGCAATTATGACAACGATAATATCATTACTTTTAATAACAGGATGCATAGTTATTAAGAAAAAGAAAAATATCTAAAAAACAAAGTTAAGAAAAAGTGTCGAAAACGACACTTTTTATATATATTTATAAATTTCTATAATAAGATTACCACTTTTAGTATTTTTCTTAATATCAATAAATTTATACTTACCAAATTTTCTAATACTAAAGATATCACCAGGATGTAGATTATAAGAATTATTCTTAAGATAATTATAATTTAACATAACATCTTTATCAGAAATAAGTTCTTTAACTTTATTTCTATTACAATTAATAATTTTACTAATAATAGTATCAATTCTTAAACTACTAACAACTAATTCAATGCTCTCATATTCTCTTTCATAATTACTTAATACATCTAAATTAACTCTTTCAATTTCAATATTAAATCTTCCAACTTTATTAAAAGATCTTTCTACTTCATCAGAAATAATACTTAATACATAAAAATAATATTTATTATTAGTAATAACAATATCTCCAAACAAAGATTTATCTAAATTCAAGTTATATAATGAACCCATTATATCTTGATGCCTTAGTATATTATTAGTTTTTATTTCATACAAAAAAACATCAGGTACTTTTTTATATAATATGACTTTTTCACTATCATTATAAGGTTTATAAATAGAGTATTCACTCTTTTTTAAATGGCCTTTTACCTGATTAAACTCATAATTATCTAAAAAGTAGGTAAATCCTAAATTATATAATCTATTAATATTCTTCTCAACTAAATACATAACTACATTATATAAAAAACAAATATAAATTAAAAGAAACAAATATGTTTCTTTTTTTTGCCATAAAAATTTGAAATATGGTAAAATGTAAGTAGGGTGGTAGAATGATAAAGATATCGAATGAGAAAGTAGCAGATTTCCTGATGCTAAAGCTTGGTAAACTTGATAATAATTTTAAAAAGGAAGAATTAGAAACTGTGAAGAGTTTATTTCTTAACTCTAAGGATTCTTATGGCAACGATGAGGAAATAGACTTACGAATATTAAAATATTTTACTAATTTAGAAGAATTAGAGTTATCTAATTTAATTATCAACAATGAAATAACAGTTATGTTATCTAAATTAAAAAAATTAGAAACAATTACTTTTAATAAATGTTCTTTTGAAAATCCTAATGTACTACAAATGTTAAAAGTACATTCACTAAATATTGTTAATTCAGATATACAAGATACTAAGTTTTTAGAAAGCTTAAAGATATTAAAAAAACTATCACTTATAGGATTAGATAATATCTATATTAAAGATATAAATAATTTAATTAATCTAAGATATTTAAGATTATCTAATAGTCATATAATTGATTTTAAAGAGGAATTATTAGTTCCTAATTTAGAAGAATTATATATCGATAATACTAACTTATATGAATTTACTCTTTTGAAAATACCACTAAGAAAAAAATTAAAAAAATTATGTATATCAGATGATATATATCTAAGTAATAGAAATTATATAAGGAATTTAAATGATATAAGTATTTATAATGAAAATATGGTTAAATACATATATTAGAAAGAGAGAAAAATGAGAATATTGAGTTTATTTGATTGTCAATTAGAAGAGATTAAGGGGTTAGTTCCTATCATAAAGGAACAGGGCTTTGATGCGGTTCAAATTAGTCCTCTACAAAAGACAAAAGATGACTCATCTAAAGAGTGGTGGATGCTATATCAACCAATTTCAATGGAATTAGGTAATAAAATAGGTACAAGAGAAGACCTAAAGGAATTATGTGATGTTGCAAATGACTATGGAGTATTTATAATTGCTGATGTTGTAGTAAACCATCTAGCAGGATCTGATAATAAAGGATCTCTTACTCCACATGAAGATTGTGATAAAGAATTATTATATAATCCTGATTGTTGGAAAGAAAAGAAAAATATGGGACCTAAAGACTGGGATGATAGATATAAAGTAACCCATTATTGTATGGGACTACCTGGTCTAAATCCTAGAAATGAAATAGTACAAAGAAAAGTAATAAATATGTTAAATGAATATGTTGATTTAGGAGTACAAGGATTTAGATTCGATGCTGCTAAAAGTATCGCGCTACCTGAAGAGTTTGGAGAAAGATGCAGATTCTTTCCTAATGTAACATATAGTCTAAAAAGACCTGTAGAAGTAGTATATGGAGAAGTATTATTTTCTGATAGTGATTTAATTGGAAAATATGCTAGATATATGAAGGTATTAACAACAGGAGATTATCATGACAAAGATGCAATAATTAGATTTGTTGAAAATAAAGATAGTTACTTATCAGGCGATGTAGGCAAATGGACTGCAAATTGGCCGGTAGAAAAAGTAGTAGATGACTATGCTAATTGGTTAACTCCAAACTATCCAAATAGTTTATTCTATGCAAGAAATACATATGGAGGACATCCAAAAGATTGGCATGCATGGAAAAGTGAAAAGGTAAGAAAAGCTAATAAAGTAAAAGTTTTAAAATAAAAAAAGAATAAATAGGAGGGCATTATGAAAAAGATACTAGTATTAAATGGAAGTCCAAGAGAAAATGGTAATACAAGAACATTGTCAGAAGCTTTTATTACACGTTGTGTACAAAGAGGTTATACTGTAAAAAAATATAATATTCCTGATTTGGACATTAAAGGTTGTAATGATTGTGAAAGATGCTTTTATACAGGAGTTCCATGTGTAATTGAAGATGATTTTAATGAAATAGCCAACGCAATAATTGAATCAGATGTAATAGTATTTTCTCTTCCTGTTTATTTTTATTCAATACCAGGCAATATGAAATGCTTAATAGATAGATTTAATGCATTTGATGTAGGAAATATAGATATATCTGATAAAAGTTATGCTATTATTTCATGCTGTGAAGATGAAGAAATGTCTTCATTTGATGGTATTAGAATTCCTCTAGAAAGAACAGCTAAATTCTTTGGCTGGAACTTACTAGATGAAGTATTAGCTCCATCTATGTTAAGAAGGGGAGATATCGATAATACTGATGGTATTAGAAGATGTAAAGATTTAGCAGACAAAATAATATAGAAATTAAATATTTAGAAATTATTTAGAAGGTGAGTGTTTTTATGTTGAAAAGAAGTGCAGGTATATTACCTTATAAATATATTAATGAAGATGTATATATATATTTAGAACATCCAGGAGGACCATTCTGGAAAGGAAAAGATGAATGGAGTATATGTAAAGGAGAATACACAGAAGAAAAAGCAATTGATGCTGCTGTAAGAGAATTCTATGAAGAATCAGGAACTAAAGTAGATAAAGAAAAATTAACTTATCTAACTTCATATAAGATTAATAAAAGAAAGATTGTTACTTTATATATAACTAATATGGATATAGATGTATCTAAAATGACATCTAATACTTTCACTAGAGAATATCCAAAAGATTCAGGAATTATAAATGAATATCCTGAAATGGATGAAGCCAAATGGTTTAATTTAAATGATGCTAAAGGAAAGATATTTCCTAGTCAATTAAAACTATTAAGAAAGTTTGAAGAATATATAAAATGAAAGTTCTAACTGTTAAAGAACCTTGGGCTTCTCTAATAGCTTATGGATATAAAGAATATGAATTTCGTTCATGGAAAACCAATTATAGAGGAAAAATTTTAATTCATGCAGGAAAGTCATTAGAAAAAGATATGTCTAAAAAGTTTGAAGATTATAATTTAAATTATTCAAAAGGAGAAATAATCGCAGTAGCAGACCTAACAGATTGTATATTAGTAGATGAAAAGTTCAATGAAGAACTATCTAAGAAGAATAAATTAGTTTATGGTCATTCTAATCATACAAGTAAATATGCTTGGAAATTAGAAAATGTTAAATTAATTGATAAAATTGAAATAAATGGAAAGTTAGGTTTATGGAATTATGAAGGTACTTATAATATCTGATATACATGGTTCATTTAATGATCTAAAAGAAGTTTTAGAAAAAGAAACATCATTTGATAGAATAGTAATCCTAGGAGATATTTTAAATGGACCAGTAAATAGAAAATCAAAAGAAAAAGTAGCAGATTTATTAAATGTATTTAAAGATAAAATAATATCTGTATCAGGCAATAATGATGGATATTTAAATGAACTATTAGAATTTGATAATTCAAAATATTATAATCTAATAAATATAGACAATAGAATCTGGTTTCTAACACATGGTCATATTTATAATAGATATAATATGCCAGATATTAATTATGATATCTATCTTCAAGGACATAGACATGTTCCATTAATGTCAATTGAAAATGATAAAATATATCTAAATCCAGGTAGTATATCACTACCAAGACAAGGAACTAAGACATATATGTATTATGAAGATAATATATTTTATTTAAAAACAATAGAAGGAAAAATAATACAAAAAATAGAATGTAGATAATCTACATTCTTTTTGTTCTAGGATTCACTTTTATATAAGTTTTGATAAACATTACTTTTTTCTAATAATTCTTTATGTTTTCCTGAATCAACTAATTTACCTTTATCGATAATATTAATTACATCAGCATCTACAATAGTACTCAACCTATGAGCAACAATTACTATAGTATGATCTTTTACTAAATCATCAATTGTTTTCTTAATATAGTCTTGACTCTCATTATCTAATGCAGAAGTTGCTTCATCAAATAATATTATAGGACTATTTTTAAGTAATGTTCTTGCTATCGCAATACGTTGTTTTTGTCCTCCTGATAAGTTAACTCCACCTTCACCTATAATAGTGTCATATCCATTAGGTAAACTCATAATATAATCATCTATATAAGCTCTCTTACATACTTCTCTAACTTCTTCTAATTTAATATCTTCTTTAACATATTTAAAGTTATCCATGATACTTAAATTAAACAAGAAAGGAGTTTGTCTAATTATAGATATATTTTTACGAAGTGACTCTTCAGTTAAATCTTTAATATCAATTCCATCTATAAGTATTTTTCCTTCAGTAGAATCGAAATATCTAAGAAGTAAATTAAATAGAGTAGACTTACCATTACCACTACGTCCAACAATAGCAACCTTCTTATTAGGTTCAATCTTTAAATTTAAACCAGTCAAAGTATAATCTTCATCTTCTTTATACTTAAATTTAACATCCTTAAATTCAATTTTTCCTTTAATATTATCTAATTCTATATCTCCAAATTTCTCATCTTCATAAAGTTTATTATTAACAATTTCATCTATTCTTTTTAAAGAAACAGTTACTTTATTATAACTAACTCCAAAATCACTGATACTTTCAACAACTTCATCAATTCTCCAAATATAAGATTCTAATACGATGAATAAACTATAAATAATTTTTCCTTGTACGAAATATAATCCGGCAGTATATAAAATAATAAATTGTAATATGAAATACATTAAATTATTTAATGAAAAATACCATACTTGATAATTTCTAATTTTCTTTTCATGTATAAATAAATTCTTTAAATCATTAAATATATTTCTTTCTACATTATCTTTAATACCTAAAGCTTTTATTTCTCTTATACCAGTAATATTTTCAGTAGCAGTTTTTACGTAATTATCTGCTTCTTTCTTAATAGATTCTTGAGTTTTCTTAATTCTAGGAAAGAATTTATAAGAAATAATTCCCATTAAAAATCCAAATACTATTACTTCAATTCCTAATATCCAAGAAATTGAGAAAGTTAATACAATTACAATGATAACTACTAAAGATTTACAAACTAATCTAATTAATTTATTCATTAGTTCCATAACTCTATCTGTATCATTATAAAGTCTATTAATAAACTCTCCAACCCCGATATCCTCGAATGCTATAGCAGGTAAATCATCAATCTTAGTATAAAGATCTTTACTAACATTATTCATAAACTTAATTTCAAAATAATTATAAAGTTTATCTCTAGGAATTTGTAATATAGAATAACAGAATATATATACAGCATCCCATAATCCTAAGAATAGAATAAAGTTAATGAAGTCTTTTAATATTAAGAACTCTAATGCTTTACCCCAAAAATATGCCGCAAGTAGAGCAGGTAGATAAGAAAGTAAGACTAATAATAAATAGATTAATAATTTGAATTTATCATCTTTTAAATAATGCCATAATAATTTAAAATTCTTTGTCTTTTTCATATTTCCACCTCCAAAATAAAATGACTACTTATTAGTAGTCATTAAAAAGAATAAATAGGAGTATAAATCATATTTACTTTTAAATAACTACTAATTCTCAATTGTTTAAATTTTTCAAATGCTTTAATCATGCTTATCCCTCCTAAAACAAATTAATGATAACACATCAATTTTATATTGTCAACCTTTTTTTATTAACATAAAATAATTGTAAGGCGCTTGACTATTTTTAATGAGGTAGTACAATAAAGTAGGTGATGATTATGAGTAAAGAAAAATCTCTTTTATTTTCAATAAAAGATTTAGAAAATGAAATAAAGAAAAATTTATTTAAGGAAGAATCTAAGAATCAAGATTCATATCATTTGAGTGAAACTCAACATCGTATTATGAAATATTTAATTGATCATAAGGATGAAGAAGTATGTCAAAATATCTTAGAAAAAGAGCTTAATTTAACTAGATCTACTATATCTGGTGTTTTACAAACTATGGAAAAACATCAAATTATTGAAAGAAAAAAATCTAAACAAGATACAAGAACTAAAATAATAACTTTATCTAGTAAATCTGAAGAAAGATATTTAGAAGGTAAAAATAAATTAGCTAAATTAGAAAAGAAAGCTAGAAAGAATCTAACTCAATCTGAAGTAAATGAATTTTTAACAATTATTAACAAGATTAAAGAAAGTATTAACGACTAGGAGGTATTATGTTCAAAATATTAAAAAACTTAAATAAAAAACAAAAAGTATTAATAGTATTTTCAACTATATTAATATGTTTACAAGTATGGTTAGAATTAAAAATGCCTGATTACATGGCAACAATTACTACTTTAGTTGAGACTGAAGGATCTAAGATGATAGACATTATTAGAAATGGATCAATGATGTTACTTTGTGCATTAGGTTCACTTACTACTTCAATTTTAACAGGCTATCTACTAGCATATGTTACTTGTAATTTTTCACTTAATGTAAGAAAAAATATATTTAAAAAAGTAGAAGAATTATCAACTCATGATATTAAAGAATTTTCTACATCAAGCTTAATTACTCGTACTACTAATGATGTTACTCAAATAGAAATGTTTTTAGGTATGGGATTACAATTATTAATAAAGTCACCTATAACTGCGATATGGGCAGTTACAAAAATACTTAATAAGAGTTGGGAATGGTCTATGATTACAGGACTTGCTGTAATTATTCTATTATCTGTTGTAGCAGTATTAATATTTTTAGTAGTTCCTAAATTTAAGATTATTCAAAAGTTAACTGATAAACTTAATAATGTAACTAGAGAAAATATTACAGGTGTAAGAGTAGTAAGAGCATTTAATGCAGAAAAATATCAAGAAAATAAATTTTCAGGTGTTAATAAAGAATTAATGAATACTCACTTATATACTCAAACAAGAATGTCTATATTACAACCAACAATGTATTTAGTATTAAATGGATTAACACTTACAATTTATTTTGTAGGAGCACTTCTAATTAAGAATGCTATGTTTGCTGATAAATTAACTTTATTTGGAAATATGATAGTATTCTCAGCTTATGCTATGCAAGTAATTGCTTCATTCTTAATGCTTGCTATGATATTTATGATTCTACCTCGTGCAGAAGTATCAGCTAAAAGAATTAATGAAGTATTAGAAAAAGAACCATCTATTAAAGAAGGAAACTTTGATGGAGAAACTAAAGAAAAAGGAACAGTAGAATTCAAAGATGTTTCATTTAGATATCCGGATGCAGATGAATATATCTTAAAAGATATAGATTTCAAAGCTAAAAAAGGTGAAACTGTAGCCTTTATCGGTATGACTGGATCAGGAAAATCTACTTTGATTAATTTAATACCTAGATTATATGATGCTACAGTAGGAGAAGTTCTAGTAGATGGAGTTAATGTAAAAGAGTATAAAGAAGAAGCCCTAAATAATAAAATAGGATATGTATCTCAAAAAGCAATATTATTTGATGGAGATGTTAATTTTAATGTATCTTTTGGAGAATCTAATAAAGAAATAACAGATAAAAAGATAAAAGAAGCTATTGAAATTGCTCAAGCAAAAGATTTTGTTGAAGATATGGATGATAAATATGAATCACATATTGCTTCATCTGGAACTAACATCTCAGGAGGTCAAAAACAAAGATTATCTATCGCAAGAGCAATAGCAAGAGACCCAGAAATTTATATATTTGATGATTCATTTAGTGCACTTGATTATAAGACTGATAGTATTTTAAGGAAGAAACTAAAAGAATATACAAAAGATGCTACAGTATTAATAGTTGCTCAAAGGATAGGAACTATAATGAATGCTGATAATATAATAGTTCTAAATAATGGTGAAATAGCAGGAAGAGGAACTCATAAAGAATTATTAAAAACATGTAAAATATATAAAGAAATAGCATTATCACAATTAACAGAGGAGGAACTAGAAAATGAATAACGAAGAAGAAAGACAAGAAACAAGACCTCCTCGAAGAGGCCGTGGTCCAGGAAGAGGAATGAATCCTGGAGAAAAACCAAAAGACTTTAAAAAGGCTATAGGAAGATTAATAAAAGAACTAGGTATATTCAAATACTTTATCATAATAGCAGTTCTTCTTTCAGTAGCATCATCAGTAATATCAATAATTTCTCCAGATAAATTAGCTAATTTAACAGATAAGATATCTGCAGGAATAATAATAAATGGTGATAATTTACAAGAATTAATAAAAACAACAACTAAATCTATGGAAAGTAAAGAATTTACTAATAGAGTAGAAGAAATATTATCAATAGACTTATCACAAGAAAATATACAAAAGATTATGTTAAATGAAAATATTTCTAATAATAGTAAAACAAAACTACAAGAGGTATTAATAAAAATTTCAAAAGATCCATCTAAATTCAGTGAAGAATTATCAAAATTAGATGATGATATTCTAAAAGAATTATTAAAAACAACAACATATAATAATGTAGAAATAACTTCAAATGATAAAGTAACATTTATCAAAAGTTTAAATAAACTAAGAGAAGGAAAAACAGTAATTCCTTCTAGTATTAAAAAAGTACTATTTGATGAAGTAGAAGTAGCAGGAGTAAAATTATCATCATCTGATCAAGCAGACTTTCTAACTATATTATCTAGTATAGGAGAAAATACTAGTAAAGATAAAGCTCAAACTGAACTATATAAATTAATTGATGAAATGCCTGAAAGTATCAGGACAATAATAGCTCCTAAAATGGATCTATCTGCTATTAAAAAGATTTCTTTAATGTTAGTAGTTTTATATTTAATTAGTGCACTCTTTAGTTTTACAGAGCATATATTGATGGCAAATGTTTCTAATAGATTTGCATATAACCTAAGAAAAAGAATATCTAAAAAGATTAACAAACTACCACTAAATTATTTTGATAATCATACTACAGGAAATACAATGTCTATTGTAACTAATGATATAGATACAATTACTCAATCTCTAAATCAAAGTGCAGCATCCTTAGTATCAGCTATTACACTTTTATTAGGATCAATTATTATGATGTTTAAAACTAATGTAATAATGGCTCTAACTGGAATAGGAGCATCACTATTTGGATTCTTATTTGTAGGTATTATATTATCTAAATCACAAAAATATTTTGTTGCTCGTCAAAAAGAATTAGGTAATTTAAATGGACATATAGAAGAAATGTATGAATCTTTAAATATTATAAAAACTTATAATGGTAAGAAATATGCTGATTCTAAATTTGATAAGTATAATAAAAATATGTACAAAGCTAACTTTATGTCACAATTCTTATCAGGCTTAATGCCACCAATGATGGGATTTATTGGTAACTTTGGTTATGTTGCTGTATGTATCGCAGGAGCATTACTTACAATGAATGGAACTATCTCATTCGGAGTAATAGTAGCATTTATGTCTTATGTTAGATTATTTACTAATCCATTAAATCAAATAGCTCAAGGGCTAAATTCTCTTCAATCAGGAGCAGCAGCATCTGAAAGAGTATTTGAATATACTGATGAAAAAGAAATGGAAAATGAAGACAATTTAACTGAAGTATTATCAAATGAAGATGCTAAAGGAAATATTGAATTTAAGAATGTTAAATTCACATATGAAGGTAATGATCATCCTACAATAAAAGGTTTCTCTGCTAATGTTAAAAGTGGCCAAAAAATCGCAATTGTTGGACCAACAGGAGCAGGTAAAACTACAATGGTCAATCTATTAATGAAATTCTATGATATAGACAGTGGAGATATCTTAATAGATGGAAAATCAATAAAGAATTTATCAAGAGATAATATTCATGAATTATTTACAATGGTTCTTCAAGATACATGGCTATTTGAAGGAACAGTAAAAGAAAATATTAAATATAATAAAGAAGAATTAACAGATAGAGATATTGAAAAAGTATGTGAAATAGTAGGACTAGATCACTATATAAAAACTCTACCTAAAGGATATAATTCAGAAATTAATAATGCTAATTCAGTATCAGCAGGAGAAAGACAGTTACTGACTATCGCAAGAGCTATGTTAGAAAACTCACCATTCTTAATTCTAGATGAAGCAACATCAAATGTAGATACAAGAACAGAAGAAGTAGTACAAATGGCAATGGATAAACTAGCTGAAAATAGAACAAGCTTCATAATTGCTCATAGATTATCTACTATTAAAAATGCAGATTTAATATTAGTTATGAATAATGGAGATATAGTAGAACAAGGAACTCATGAAGAATTAATGAAACAAAAAGGCTTCTATTCTGAACTATATAATTCTCAATTTGAACTATAATGAAAATTTACAAAAAATAAAAAAGAAATGTTTATATTTTTAAACATTTCTTTTATAATGTTATTATAGGAGGTTGTAAAAAATGATAAAATTTATACAATATGGTTGCGGAAAAATGAGCAAATACACTGTTAAATTCGCAGTAGAAGCTGGTATGAAACTAGTTGGAGCAGTAGATATTAACCCTGAAGTAATTGGAACTGAAATTGAAGGAGTAAAAGTAGTAGGAAAGGAAGATTTTGAAAAAGTTCTTACTAAAGAAAAACCTGACATTGTTATAGTTACTACTATGTCATTATTAAGTGATTTAGAAGAAGTATTAACTATATGTGCAAAGAATGGAGTAAATGCAATAACTACTTGTGAAGAAGCATTCTATCCTAAAGTATCTAATCCTAATCTAACTAATAAGATTGATCAATTAGCAAGAGCTCATGATTGTACTATTACAGGTACAGGTTATCAAGATGCTTATTGGGGTAATTTAATTACTACTATAGCAGGATCTACTCATGGAATTACTAAGATTAAAGGATCTTCATCTTATAATGTTGAAGACTATGGAATTGCTTTAGCTGAAGTACATGGTTCTGGAATGACTCTAGAAGAATTTGATGAAAAAATAGCTTCTAACGATAAGATTAGTGATGAAGAAAGATTAGAATTAATCAACAGTGGAAACTATACTCCAAGTTATATGTGGAATGTAGTACCTTGGATTGCTGAAAAATTAGGTCTTCACTTAAATGGTATGATGAAACAAGTATGTGTTCCATTAACCCATGAAACTGATATTGAATCATCTACATTAGGAATGATTGTAAAAGCAGGAAATGCTACAGGAATGAGCGCAATAGTAACTGGAGAAACTACAGAAGGAATTACTATTGAAGCAGAATGTATTGGTAAAGTATATGCTCCAGATGAATTTGATAAAAATGAATGGACAGTATTTGGAGAACCAGATACAACACTTGTTATTAATAAACCAGATACAGTTAGACTAACTTGTGCAACAATAGTTAACCGTATACCAGATGTAATCGCATCTAAACCAGGATTTATCCCAACATGTGAAATGGGAGAATTAAAATATCAAAAAAATAAATAAAAAATAAAAAGGCATTAAATGCCTTTTTTTTATTTAAACTAATAAGTCTTACTGTAACCTTCTTTTACTTGACCATTATATTTACCATCATAAGTTGCTGTATATCCTGGAGCATCTTGAATAGTAAATAATTGTTCATTAGAACCATAAGATTCTTCTAAATAATCATAAATAGTATCTATTTCATCTAAATATACATATTCATTTTTTCCTGGTAAGTATAACATTAAATTATAATCACCTGTATATCCTAATAATAATTCATCATCACAGAAATAGTAGTATTTTTCTCTAGCAACATTTCCGTCAGGACCTAAAGTAACATTTCTAGTAACTAAATATTCTGAATCTTCATCATATTTATCAATTTCATAATGTATATCTTCATGTCCTTTGAATGAATCATTAAATGCAGAATAATTATGTAATTCATTAAAGAAACTATCTTTATCTAAATATTCATAACATTCAATATCTGTAGTAAAATCAGTAGAATTAATTGTAACATTACTATTTTCAAAGATACGAGAATCTATATCAGTTCTTGTTTGTGTATCATCTAAATCGATATCTTCAATATCAACACCTTGTTCAAGAAGATCGACAACAGGAATATAATTATACTCATCATCTACAAGACTGTCAGCTTCTAAAGTACTAGAAACTCTACATACTTCATTATGATCAACATATAAAGTATCTATAGTATTCAAAGTACCAACTCTATCATCTCTAGACTCAAATCTATTGATATAGAAATCTTCACAATCTTGGAATGTAATATCACTACCAGTTAATCCATGTAGATAACTAGCAGCTTCATCTTCATCTAATATTAAATTCTTACTAACTCCATAAATAGATCCTTCAATATTATCAGAAAATATTTCTTCCCAATCATCACTAGATACATAATTTTCATCATCAATGTTAAATTCTATAGTAGTATCATCACTAAAGTCGATATTATTTTCGTTAATTGCTTGTCCATGTACACTTTGACATCCACCTAACACTATTGCTCCAGCAACTAGTAAAGGTGCCACTTTTTTAATATTTAATTTCATAAATACTTTCCCCCTCATATGTGTTACATATTATATCATATTTTGCTAAAAAATTCAAGTTTAACAACAAATACTAATAAGATTTAGTATGACTTCTTCCATTTTCAGTGCCATATTTTCCAGTTATTTTTGGAGTATAGCCAGGATTTTCATGAACAGTAATTAGATCCTCTTGAGAACTATTAGTTCTATCTAAATAATTATTAATATCTTTAACATCATCTAAATTTACAGATTCACCTTCATCAGGCAAATAAATAGTTAAGTTATAATCACCAGCATATCCAAATAATAATTCATCATCACAGAAGAAATGTGTATATTCTTTAGCTAATTCTCCATCAGGTCCACAAACAGCACGATCAATAATTACATATTCACTATCATCATGATAATTATTAATTTCATAATTCATATCTTCAACTGAATCAAATGAATCAACAAATTCTGGATATAACATTAACTCCTCAAAGAAACTATCTTTATCTGGATGTTCAACTCTTTCATACTCAGTTGTAAAATCAGTAGAATTAATTGTAACTCTACTATCATTAGATACTTGAGTATATATACTAGTTTCTTCTCCATCGCATTCTAAATTTTCTGCAGTAAATAAGTAACCTTGTTTAATAAGATCAATAACTGGAATATCTGTAACCTCACCATCTTTAATATAAGTATATTTTCTATGTGTATTGGATCTACAGACAACATTATGATCAACATATAAAGTATCAATAGTATCAAGTGCACCAATACTAACATCCCTTGTTTCATATCTATTAATATAAAAGTCTTTGCATGCCTCAAATGAAATCTTACTTCCAGTTAAATTTTGTAAATATTCACGAGCTTCATCTTCATTTAGTTTTCTATTTTTACTAACTTCATAAAGATTACCTTCAATATTATTAGAAAAAACTTCTTCCCAATTATCATTATTAATTGAATAAGTAGAGTCATCCATAGAATATTCAACAGAATATTTGTTATCATTATCAATATTGTTTTCATTAATAGCTGCATTTGTACGATTACAACTAGTTAAGATTAAACCACCAGCAACAACAAGAGGTGTTAATTTTTTAATATTTAATTTCATAAAAATACTTCCCCCAAATATGTGAAACAAATTATATCATATTTTATTAAATTTTTCAATTATAACTTAAAATATCTCACTATAATTTATTATATAATTGTAATAACAAAATAGAAATATATGAAAAAAATATTAATAATGTTACAATAAATATAGTAATTATCGTTATAGGAGGATTTAAGGTGGAAAAAGAAGAAAAAAAATTAATAATATTGATACCTTCATATGAACCAGATGAAAACTTAACGAAACTAATAGAAAACTTAAATAAAAATAAAATGACATCTATTGTAGTAGATGATGGATCAGGAAAAGATTATAAAGAAATATTTGATAATTTAGATACTAAAGTTATTTCATATGAAAAAAATCAAGGTAAAGGCCATGCTCTAAAAGAAGGATATAAATATATAAAAGAAAAATATAAAGAATATGTAGTAGTAACTATGGATTCAGATGGTCAACATAGAATAGAAGATGCTTATAAATTATATAAATATATTCTAAAAAATGATGATACTTTAGTATTAGGTAAAAGACCTAGAGGAGAAAAAACTCCTTTAAGATCAAAAGTAGGTAATGCAATAACAAGATTTGTATTTCACCTAGTATCAGGTCAAGATGTATATGATACTCAAACAGGTCTAAGAGCTTTCTCTAATGAATTAATGGATTATATGCTAAAAGTAAAAGGAGAAAGATTTGAATATGAAATGAATGTTTTACTATATGCAAAAAATAATAAAATACCTATAAAAGAATTAGAAATAGAAACTATATATATAGATAATAATTCAAAATCTCATTTCAATGCATTTAAAGATTCATTTAAAGTATATAAAGAAATAATAAGTTTTTCTTTTTCAGGAATTATATCTTTCATAGTAGATTATTTATTATTCATATTATTTAAAGTCCTTTTAGAAAATATAACTATAGCTAATGTTATAGCAAGAGCAATTAGTTCAACACTAAATTATATTATTAACAAAAATATAGTATTTAAATCTAATAAAAATATAGTAAAATCACTATTACAATACTATTCACTAGCAATATTAATATTAGTATTAAACACTGTAATTCTAAATTTATTATGTATGATTATTAATCCTTTAGTTTCAAAATTAATAACAGAAGTAATTTTATTTATTATTAGTTGGCTAGTTCAAAAGAAATTAATATTTAAAAAGAAGTGATATTATGGAAAAAACTAATGTAATGAGAATACTAGATAGTAAAAAAATACCTTATAAAGAATATTATTATGGAGATACAGAAGCAATAAGTGGAGTAGAAGTTGCTGCTGCATTAAATGAAGATCCTAATATAGTATTTAAGACTTTAGTAACAGTCTCAAAATCAAAGAATTATTATGTTTTTATGATTCCTGTAGAAAAAGAACTAGATTTAAAAAAATGTGCCACTTCAGTAAATGAAAAATCTGTTGAAATGATTCCCCAAAAAGAATTATTACCACTAACTGGTTATATCCATGGAGGATGTTCACCTATAGGAATGAAAAAACAATTTAAAACAGTAATTGATGAATCTTGTAAAAATTATTCTTCAATTATCTTTAGCGGAGGAAAAATAGGATATCAAGTAGAAGTACAATTAAATGATCTATCAAAAATAATAAATTACAAAACTTATGATATTACAAAATAATTCACATCATTTGTGAATTATTTTTATTTTATAAAGTATATTTGTTGAAAAATAAAAGATTTTATAATATTATAAAGACCATTGGAGGTTCAAATATGGACACAGAATTTGATGAAGAATTAAGATATGCACTAATAGTTAAGAAATATTATCTCGGAAGAGGACCTCACTTTGAAAAACTATATATGTTTAGACCAATAGAAATGTTGGACGGTTCATTAGCAGAAGATAAAATTACATTTTTAAATAATAATGGTAGAGAGTATTATCCAATAGATTATGTAATTGGTGAAGGTATCATAAACGCAGAAGAAGCATATACAGAATGTTTTAGCTTAGATGAATTATATTCTATTTTTAATATTAGTACACAAGAAGAAGTATATTATCATTATAAAGATAGATTAGATGAGTTAGTATATATTGGAGTAGATCATGCACCAGAACAACCAGGAACAGAGTTTGATTTAAAAGAATTAAATAAAAAAGAATTATTAGAATATGGAATAGATAAATATACACTAGGAATTGAACATAAAATATCAATATCTCAAATAACTGAATTATTAGAACAAAATGATATTAAAGGATTAAGAAATATTTTTTCATCATTAGAAGATGCTGAAGGAATGAGAGCACCAGAAAAAGTAAATACAAAAGAACAAGATGAAGAAATTGATCCTCAAGAAGATGATGTAAAACTATATAGAAGAGACACATCATTACCTGAAGTAATTGAAAATAAAACTGAAGATAATAGTAAAGAAGTGTTAACTCCAAGACAAAAAATAAAGAAATTAAGAAAAGTTTTAAAAGAGACAATTGTAGGACAAAGAAGAGCTATAGATATTGTTTGTTATGCTCTATATAAAAATTTAAGATTACCTGATGGAGAAAAAAGAACAGCACCATTACTAATTGGACCAACTGGTTCTGGAAAAACTCTAATGTTAGAAACTATAGAGAAAGTACTAGATATTCCAACAGTAATAGTAGATGCTAATACATTATCTACAACAGGATATAGAGGAAAAGATATAACTGATTATCTAGCAATATTAATAGAAAAAGCTGGTGGTGATTTAAGAAAAGCAGAACATGGTATTTTATGTATTGATGAGATAGATAAAAAAGGATCAGAAGATAATGAAGATGTTGGAGGAAAAGGCGTTATTAATCAAACATTAAAATTTATTGAAGGATGTACTTATGATGTGGAATGTATGATTAATGGAAGAAAAAGAGTAGTTCATTTTAATACAAAAAATCTAACTGTATGCTTATCAGGAGCCTTTCCAGAAATATATAAACAAAAGACAAAAGAAAAGAAAGAAAAAAACAAAAATATTATAGGATTTAATGGGCACATTGAACCAATAGAAGAGATAGATTCAGAGGACTATAAAGATATAGTAATTAAAAAAGAAGATATTGCTGATACAGCAAAAATGGGACCAGAATTTGCAGGTAGAGTATTAATTACAAAGTTTGATAGATTAACAGTAGATGAATTGATTGAACAAATGGAAAATTCTAAAGCATCTGAACTAGATAACGAAAGAAGATTATTAGCAGAAGATAATATCATGTTAGGATATGATTCAAAATTTGTAAGAAAAATTGCAGAAGATGCTTATGCTCTTGGTACTGGAGGTAGAGGAGTAAGAGATATAATAGAACAAACTTTTTCAGGAATAGTTACTAAAATAGTTTTTGATGATGACACATATGATGAGAATAAACCTTTTCTTATCTATGGAACTACTAATGAAGATGGTGAGTTGTCTATTATCTCAGAAACAGGAGAAGAACTAATAGAAAAGAAATCAAAAGAGAAAAAGACTAGCAATAGAAAATTAGTAAAAACCGATAAAAAAGTATAAAATTACTGTAAAGTAAGGAAAGTATTGTTTACAAATAATATTAATATGTTAAAATCTAGTGAGGTGATTTAAATGAAAACAGAATTAAATAAAGTGTTTAAATGGGGAAAAATGGATTTCTTTAAAGCCTTTCTAGGAACATTATTATTTTGTATAGGACTAAATATATTTATAATTCCAAATAATTTATACAATGGTGGAATATTAGGATTAAGTGAAATTATACGTACTTTAATAAATGATATATTTAATATTAATACTCATTTCGATTATTCAGGAATTATAAACTTTATTATTAATATTCCCTTATTTATACTAGCTTATTTTAAAATAAGTAAAACATTCTTTGCTAGATCAGTATATTGTGTTTTATTACAAACTATATTCTTATCAATAATTCCAATACCAGATCAATTAGTAGTAGAAGAATTAATAACAAGTGTATTACTTGGTGGTTTAATAGCAGGATTAGGATCAGGACTAACACTATCAAGTGCCGCATCAGGCGGAGGAACAGATATTATAGGTATAATGCTAACACAAAAGAATAGAAATCTATCTGTTGGTAAAGTAGGATTTACATTTAATGTTGTTTTATATATAACATCCGGCTTATTATATGGATATCAAATTATGCTTTATTCTATAATATATGCATTTATAGAATCTGTAGTCATTGAAAAAGCCCATGATCAAAATGTATGTTTAACAGCCATAATATTTACAAAACATAAACCAACAGGAATTAGAGATTATATTAGAAATGAATTAGATAGGGGATGTACATTCTGGGAAGCAACTGGAGGATATAATGGAAAGAAAAGTTATATTACATATCTAGTTTGTTCACGTCACGAATTACAAAAGTTAGAAAGAAACTTAAGAGATTTAGATAGCTCAGCTTTCTTAGTTAAAAAAGAAGGCGTTGGAGTAGACGGTAATTTCAAAAAGAATTTATATTTATAAAAAAGTCGTCCAAATTAACAAAAAAACGTTGACTTAATTAATATTTGCGATATAATATTAATTGTCTACTTAATTAGTCGCTTGGACGACTAAATAATTGCGGATGTAGTTTAATGGTAGAACCTCAGCCTTCCAAGCTGACTACGGGAGTTCGATTCTCCTCATCCGCTCCATATGAATTTAACTAGTCGAAAGACTAGTTTTTTTGTGCTCGTGTATATCGTAAAATAGTAATTTTACGAACAGTTAGAAGATTGAAAATTATGATATAATTATATATGGGAGTGATTATCTATGAAAATAAAATCACTATATGTGTGTGTTA
>JAEEGL011918420.1_pt1 | contig 21694 bp, 21 predicted proteins | sample 9134231 | NCBI WGS metagenome assembly JAEEGL01 (sample SAMN16246548, study PRJNA631951) | gut metagenome | biome: gut microbiome; feature: rumen; material: fiber-attached | host: Bos | place: Iran: Karaj | collected 2018-10
ACCGGTCCCAAGATCATTACCGAAGAGACCAAGAAGACCATGAAGAAGATCCTTTCCGATATCCAGGACGGTTCTTTTGCCAAGGAATTCCTTCTTGATATGTCACCCGCAGGCAAGCAGGTTCACTTTAAGGCAATGAGAAAGCTTGCATCCGAACATCCTTCAGAGAAGGTCGGCGAGGAAGTAAGAAAGCTTTACAGCTGGAACAACGAAGCTGACAAGCTTATCAATAACTAAGTCTTTAAAAAGGGGAAACTTAAAAGGTTTCCCCTCTTTGATAAACGGAGGTTTTTGGGCATGGGAATGACAATGACGCAAAAGATCCTTGCAGCGCATGCAGGGCTTGAATCTGTCAGTGCGGGGCAGCTTATCGAAGCTTCCCTCGATCTGGTGCTTGGTAACGATATCACCAGTCCCGTAGCGATCAAAGAAATGGATAAGATGGACGTAAAGGGTGTCTTTGATAAGGATAAGATCGCCCTTGTACCCGACCATTTTGTGCCAAACAAGGATATAAAGTCTGCAGAGCATTGTAAGTGCGTACGGGAATTTGCCATAAAGAGTGAGATAACCAATTACTTTGAAGTAGGTAAAATGGGCATCGAGCATGCATTGCTTCCTGAACAGGGGCTTACTGTTGCAGGTGATGTGATAATCGGTGCTGATTCCCATACCTGTACTTACGGTGCATTAGGTGCTTTCTCTACGGGTGTTGGGTCTACAGATATGGCTGCGGGTATGGCAACCGGTAAAGCCTGGTTTAAGGTTCCTTCTGCTATCAGATTTGAATTAAAGGGAGCTTTTAAGCCTTATGTAAGCGGTAAGGACCTGATACTTCACATTATCGGTAAGATCGGAGTTGACGGAGCGTTATACAGGTCAATGGAATTTACCGGTGAAGGTGTTGGCAATCTTTCCATGGACGACCGCTTTACCGTAGCAAACATGGCTATAGAGGCCGGCGCCAAGAACGGTATATTCCCGGTGGATGAAAAGGCCATTGCTTACATGAAAGAGCACTCCAAGCGTTCTTTTACCGTTTATGAAGCAGATCCCGATGCAGAGTACGATGAAGTGATCACCATAGACCTTTCGGAACTCGAACCCACGGTGGCTTTCCCTCATCTTCCCGAAAACACTAAGACCTTTGCAGAGATCAAGGAAGAGATAAAGGTCGATCAGGTAGTGATCGGTTCCTGCACAAACGGCCGCATCGATGATCTTAGGTGTGCAGCTTCGATTCTTAAGGGCAAACAGGTTGCAAAAGGAATGAGGCTTATCGTTATTCCTGCTACCCAGGCAATCTATCTGCAGGCAATGGAAGAAGGGCTGATCCGTGCTTTTATCGAAGCCGGAGGTATCGTAAGCACGCCTACATGCGGACCCTGCCTTGGCGGTTATATGGGAGTTCTTGCAGAAGGTGAGAGGTGTGTTTCTACCACAAACAGAAACTTTGTGGGCCGTATGGGACATGTGAGCAGTGAGATCTATCTTGCAAGTCCTGCTGTCGCCGCAGCAAGCGCAATTAAGGGAATTCTTGCATCACCATATGATATTTAAGAGAATCATAAGTTTATTTCTTGGTGAAAATGATTTAATATAGAAACGGAGTGTTGATTATGAAGGCACAGGGTCATGTGTTTAAATATGGCGATAATGTTGATACCGATGTTATCATCCCCGCCAGATATCTGAATTCTTCAGATCCTGCGGAACTTGCGACTCACTGCATGGAGGATATCGATAAGGCTTTTGTGGATCGTGTCAACAAAGGAGATATTATCGTGGCCGGCAGGAATTTTGGCTGCGGCTCCTCAAGAGAACATGCACCGATCGCGATCAAAGCAGCCGGTGTCAGCTGTGTAATTGCAGAAACTTTCGCCCGTATTTTTTTCCGTAATGCCATTAACATCGGTCTGCCGATAATGGAATGTCCCGAAGCATCAAAGGCTATCGAGGCAGGACATGAGGTAAGCATAGATTTTGACAGTGGCGTGATAACAGACCTTTCTTCAGGACAGTCCTTTAAAGGTCAGGCTTTTCCGGAATTCATGCAGCAGATAATAAATGACGGGGGCCTGGTCAATCACATCAAAAAGGGATAGACTTAAGCTCGGTTATGAAAAGGTCCGTATTAATATCAATAATAATCGCATTTTTGCTCGGAGTGGTTCTGACTGCTTCGGGCTTCTTTGCGCTTAAATACATTGAAAAAGAACCTGTTTCGCCCGGAAACAACAGGGTTTACATCGGCGATGTTCCGATCAGTGAGTATAGCATAGTTGCCAAGCCTTTTACGTTAAAAGAAGGAAAGGAGCTTTCTGACTATGTCTATAAAAGCACCGGCCACAGGTTAAAGGTCAGGTTTAAAGCCGGAGAGCATAATATCTTTCTTTCTAAAAAAACGGAGAGCAGCGTTTTTCATATTGAAAACGGAGAGGTTTACCTTGTTGCAAAAGGTGATGAACTTTCTAAGCTTGTAGGAGTCTGCGCCAATTCCATTCTTGGTTTTTCTTTTGCAAAAGAAAAAAGAGAGCATCTGCTTTATGAAGACAAAAGCATATATATTCCGACTGAGTTGGTTTTAAATGACAATACGGGCTGGATGCCTGAAAGGGAGCCCATAGTCTGTCTTTGGAATCCGTCAATGACGCGAGGCGCATATTATAATCCGAAGACTGCCAAGGATGTTGATATACTGGCTTATTCCGATGATGATCTTTATGAATATGTCAAAATGATGCAGCATCTTGGCTTTACCGGTATTCAGGTAACGGACATATGTGCAGCCTGGGCGGAATTCGGAAGTTATGAATTTGTGCAGGAAAGGCTCAGGTTTATTGCCGATGCGGCTCATTCACTGGGAATGAAGTTTACACTTTGGGTCTGGGGCTCTGAGTTTAACGGCTATGGCTGGAATGATAAGTCTGTTGTATATCATGGAGATACCATTTATGAGATCGATCTTCCGGAAGTTACAAGGACTTATGATAAATACTATGATATATATGCGGAGCTTGCGGATTGCGCTGACAGAGTCATAGTTCATTTTTTTGAACCGGGAAATGTTTTTACCATGAAAAATGCCGGTTTCTTTGCAAGAAAGCTCTATGACAGATTTGTGGCTGTAAATCCGGATGTGAACTTTGGGATTAATGTTTATTCAAACTATTTTAATATAGACGAGCTTAAGGACAGTCTTTCGGATCTTGCGGACAAGATCACGTATTATACACTTGATGCCATACAGATGGACGATTATTTAACTGCTCGTTCAACAATTCGTGACAATGGACTCAAATACGGGATCTGGTCATGGGGGGTTATAGAGCGTGAGATAGACCAGACAGCTTCACTTTCGGTAAATTCCAGAGTTATAAAGAACACATATCTTAGGACACAGCAGTATGATGAGATCATCAAGCCCGATTACTGGAGCGAGATGGATTCTTATCATATATTGAACGTTTTTTCATTATACTGCTCTGGTAAGCTTTTACGTGATCCTTCTTTGGATGCTGACGCTTTGATCGATGAAGCGGCAAAAGCGATGGTTGGCCCCGAGTATTCCGCTGAGTTTTCAAAGGTACTCAGGCTCCTTCAAAAGGCAAGAGGTGGAAACAGTATCGAGGAGTTTTCGGAAGGAACGAACTATTTGCTTTCTTCGGATACTTATCCGGCAAAAGAAATCCTTGCAGAGTCCGAAGAAGCTATTCGAATAATAGATAATCTGCTTACAATTGATGAGTTTAAGTGTTCGCTTCCGATCCCTGCAGATGTACATCGTATTCTGGAACTCATGAGGCCTCACCTGCTTCAGATTCATGCCTTTGCGGGCTTCAGACTTGAGTATGGTGAGATCTGTCAGGCGGCTTCAGACGGGGCAACTTCCGCGGAGCTTCAGGCTCTTGTCAACAAAGCTGCTTATAAGAATATTGATGAGTATAATGTTGTGACCGGTGTTTGGGGCGTAAACGAGCAGAGGGTTCAGTTTCTGATGCTTGATCAGTTCTGTGAAAATAACGGCCTTTCCATACCTGCTAATACTAAGGTCGATCATTTGATAAAACAAAGGATCTACGGAGAATTTCAATCATTGCAAAGTACATCTGATTCATTGCTCACCTTTAAAAGAGCAAAAGGCTTTCAGTTAGGTAGGCCTGTAAGTGAAGCTAGGATGAAAAAATTGATCGATGAACTGATCGAAGAGGGCTTCCTGAGTGAATATGAGGATGATCCTTCAAAAGTTTATGTCACCGACTGGTACAAATACTGATACTCTGCTGAGGTAGCCATGCTTTTTAATTCCCTTGAATTTGTTTTGTTCTTTCCTGTTGTCACTCTGGGCTTTTTTGTGCTTCCCAAAAAGATCAAGCCCGTGTGGCTTCTTTTTGCCAGCTATTTTTTCTATATGTGCTGGAATCCCTATTATATTGTTCTTATCCTGCTTACCACCTTTGTGACTTATTTATCGGGAATAATGCTTGATAAAAGCGAGAGGCTATCTTCAAAAAGGCTGATAATGGCTATATGCATAGTCTTTAACCTTGGAATACTGTTTTTATTTAAATATTTTGATTTTATAATCGCAAATCTAAACAGGGTATCCCGGATTTTTGGCCTTCATGCCGTTTCAAATCCGTTTAACTTTCTTTTGCCCGTCGGAATCTCGTTTTATACCTTCCAGGCTATCGGATATGTGATCGATGTATACAGGAATGATGTTAATGCAGAGTATAACTTCATTGATTATGCGCTGTTTGTAAGCTTTTTCCCTCAGCTTGTGGCAGGGCCTATCGAGCGAAGCAGAAATCTTCTTGGGCAGATCAAGGATATTAGGAAAAAGAATCTGTTTGATCATAAGGATGCGGTTTCGGGCTTTGGCCTGATGCTTTGGGGACTGTTCATGAAGATGGTAATTGCTGACAGAGCTGCGATCCTTGTAGATAACGTTTTTGCCAATTATTTCGCTCTCGGAACAGTTGAACTGATACTTGGTGCTGTTTTGTTTTCCCTGCAGATCTATGCGGATTTCGCAGGTTATTCCAGTGTTGCCATAGGTGCTGCAAGAGTAATGGGCATCAGGCTTATGGATAACTTTGATACTCCTTATTTTTCAAAGAGCATAGCGGAATTCTGGCGAAGATGGCATATTTCCCTTAGCTTTTGGTTCAGGGACTATGTATATATCCCTCTTGGTGGCAACAGAAAAGGAAAGGTCCGTAAGTATATTAACCTGTTCATTACGTTCATGGTAAGCGGGCTCTGGCACGGGGCAAGCTGGAACTATGTGGCCTGGGGAGCTTTACACGGTGTTTATCAGATCGTGGGCGGAGTGACCAAACCCTTGAGAGAAAAATGTTACGACCTTTTGAAGATCAAACGAGATACCTTTTCTTTCGGGTTTATGAAGCGGTTTGTAACGTTTTGCCTTGTGGCCTTTGCCTGGATATTCTTCAGGGCAAGGTCCTTAAAGGTTTCGCTTATCTATATAAGCCGCATGTTTACGTGCTTTGATCCATGGGCTTTGTTTAACGATACTGTCTACAATCTTTCTCTTACAAGAAGGGAATTTAATATCCTCATAGTTTCAGTCATCTTTCTTTTTGCGGTTTCTTTTATCAAATTCAAAAAGAAAACCGATATAGGAACCTTCCTTTATGAAGAAAACCTTTGGTTCAGATGGGTTGCTCTTATCGGCATGATCCTTGCAATAATTGTTTTTGGTGAATATGGAATAGATTTTTCGTCAGCCAAATTCATATACTTTGATTTTTAGAGGGCTTAAATGGATAAAAGTAATAGAATAAAAAGGATCATAGCGGCAATTGCGTTTGTATTGGTAACGGTTCTCGTACTATGTAAGACATACGACGTATTAAAGTGGAAGGATACGACCGGCGATTATGTATCCTCACTTGAGCAGCTATACAATACAGAGGAAAACCTGATTGATGTGGTATTTGTGGGAAGTTCTCACACGTATTGCGGTATCTATCCTTGTATATTGTGGGAAAAATACGGAATTTCTGCCTTTGATATGTCTGTTTCCGGGCAGGACAGGATATCTGCGATCTATCAGCTTGAAGAATTATTAAAAACACAGAAACCTTCGGTTGTGGTAGTAGACGTATATGCGATTACCTACCAAAGGGGTACAGAAGAGGGCAATTATTACAGAAATACCCTGTCTTTGAAGCCTTCTTTGAATTCATACAAACACATGAAAGAGTATTGTAACGATGAAGATGAGTTTAAGACTTATTTTTCACGTTTGCCTATAATCCATACAAGGTATAAAGAACTGCAAAAGCTTGATTTTATAGATTGCAGAATCAACGATTTTTGCAGGGGAGAAGGATTGACATTTCAAATCGATCCGGGAGTGAGGCTTTCAGAATCAAGACTAAATGAATCAGATCCCATAGAACTTTCAGAAACAGATATTGAATGGCTGGACAGACTCAGACAGATGTCTAAAGAACATGGCTTTTCTCTTGAGTTTATGGTTATGCCGTTTGAAACAGGAGATGAAAACCAAAGGGTATTTGATGCTGTAGCTGCTTATGCTGATCAATATGGCATGGGGTTTAATGATTTTAACAGACAGGCTGATTCTCAAGGATTTGATTATACAAGAGATTTTTCAGACCACTTTCATCTTAATGCCTTTGGTGCATGCAAGATATCTGACTGGTTTTCCGATTATCTGAGCGAACGATATGAACTGACGGATCATAGGGGAGATGAAGCATATTGGCAATGGGATGATGATCTTAGATACTTTTATCATAGCCTTCACATAAATGAAATGAAGGACTGTGAGGATATTTCTTCTTTGATCAGGAAGGCGGACAGGCTTGACAAGGATGAGTTAATGTTTATCACCTATGAGGCATATGAGGGTATTGAGTCAGGCAAAAAAGATGCACTGGTGCATCTTGGAATAGACAAAGATGAACTTGAAAAAGGCGGTACATGGCTGTACTCAGACGGAACTGTCACAAGGATATATGACAATTCCGATAATGAGTGGCCAAAGAAAGTAAAGCTTGGAACATATGATTCTATAGCGATCAAATATAACGGTTCGGGTTCTTTCGGCAATACATGGTTTAATAGTATTGACCTGTCTAACAGAGGCGCAGAAGTAGGTATTCTGGTCTATGACAAACTCGTAGGTGACCTTACGCTATATAAGACCTACTGATCAGCCCTGAAATGGATTTGTAAAGTAACCTGAGACAGAGACCGGTTCATTGCCTGCCAGCAGATGAGCGGTATCTCCGAAGGACTGTACTCTGAAGGCGGCAACTCCCGGTTCCCGTTCCTCGGCTCCGAGAACGGTGATGGATGTAGGTGCCGTAAAGAAAGTGTGCCAAAGAAGAGTAGGGGCTATACCAAGCAGGTGGCTTATCATTACGAAGCTTACTCCCAAATGGCAAAAGAAGAGTATCACATCGTCATTTCTTTGATAAGAAATATAATGATCATTGCCTTTGACTGATTCGGTCACTATCAGTCCGGGATCATTGACTGCCTCGGTCAGTAACATAGGCGGATTATTGACTGTATCGGTCAAATATATGTTTTTATCGCGTTTATATCCGTTTTTTTCAAGTATTTCATCAATTCCGATTGAAACTCTGTCATAGTATTCTTTGATACCGGAACCTTCAAATATGTTTGCTTCAAACCAGTGGTCTTTGTCATAAAACTTCGGTTCGTTGGTCCAATATGTGGGAAAGTAGTCCCAGGGGATGTGCTTATCGTTTCCCTTAGGATCCTTTACTTTTATCACAAATTCCCGCATCCATTCTTTGGTCTTAGCTTTCATATTGAGGGCATTAGCGGAGTATTCCGCAGTCTTTGCGGCTCTTCCCAAGGGAGATACATATATTTCTTTTACATTTCTGAAATTCTTCACTCGTTTTGCTAAGAGCTCAGCCTCTCTTTTACCTTTTTCCGTAAGGGAATCCACCTTGTAATCGGGATCTCCGTGTCTGATGAATATAAGTTTCATATTGTCCCGTCCTTTTTATGATCTCTTTGATGAGTATAACAAAATCTTTTTGAAGCGACAATAAAAACTATTGAAACATATGTTTGCATATGCTATTATTATTTTATGAAAAGAGCAGATATTCTATTGATCGTTACACTGCTGATCATTATGTGCCTTGTGCCTTTTTTCATCTTTGGCGGCAGATACGCAGACGGCGATACGGTCACCGTTTATCGAGACGGTGAGATCTATGGCATCTATTCTCTTTACGAGGATAGGGAGATCTCTATCCGGAGTGCGAGAGGGTTTAACACCCTTTGCCTCAGATCCGGGCAGGTTTATATTTCAGATGCGGATTGTAAGGGCAGGGACTGTATCCGGTCAGGATCCATCAGCAGTAACGGGCAGTTTATCATTTGTGTGCCCCATGGGCTTTATATAGTGATCACATCGGGTAACGGTGAAGCTTTGGCGGATGGGGTGACTTACTGATGAGATCGAAGGGATCCCTTGCTTATAAAGGCGTTTTGCTGGCTCTTTGCCTTGTTTTTTCATATGTTGAGATCTTGATACCTATGCCCGTGCCTGTTCCGGGATTTAAGCTTGGCCTGTCAAATATTGTCATTCTATTTATACTTTATACATTTGGCGCGCTCTTTGCTTTTATTGTCGGCATACTCAAGTCTTTAATCATTTTTTTGCTGTTTGGTAATCTCTATGGCCTGGTTTTGTCACTGGCAGGCTTTGTATTATCTTTTGGTATCATGCTGTTTTTGTATGGCACTCATGCTTTTTCCGTTATCGGGATCAGCGTTGCCGGCGGTATCTTTCATAATACCGGACAGCTCCTGGCCGTTTGTTTTCTTACGATGCGGCCTTCTGTCTTAAGGCTTATGCCCGTATTATCCTTACTTGGAGCGGTGACCGGACTTATCATAGGATTTGCAGCTTCTATTGTCATAGAAAGGTTTAAGAAAAATGATCGGTTTTGTAAAGGGGATCCTTGAAGAATCAAGGGTTGGCCATGTGGTGGTATATGTTAACGGATTTGGCGTTATAGTGGGAATATCCGAATCCGACAGGGAAAATCTTCCCTCCGTAGGTAATGAAGTTAAGCTTTATACTCATATGTCCGTAAGCGAAAATGACATGTCCCTGTATGGTTTTCTGTCAAGGGATGATCTTGATATATTTGAACAGCTCATTACCGTTTCGGGAGTGGGACCTAAGGCCTCTTTGGGGCTTCTTGGAACATTTCCCGCAAGTGAGATCAGATTTTTGATCCTTACAGGTGATTCCGGCAAACTTTCAAAGGCTCCCGGGATAGGCAAAAAGACCGCGGAGCGCATTATCCTTGAACTAAAAGATAAAGTTTCAAAGGACGATATCATCACCCTTGACGATGTGGCATCCGGCCCTTCGGGCTCAGAGCTTAACGCAGAAGCAAGGGATGCAGTTGATGCGCTTGTATCCTTAGGATATTCCGCCTCCGAAGCCAAGCGTGCCGTTACATTGGCAGGCAACGTGGACGGAATGGATACCGGAGCTATCTTGAAAGCAGCTTTACAACATCTTTATTGATAAGGGGTATAAATCTTGAACAGAGTGATCAAGACTGAAGTAACTGAAGAGGACATGCGGATCGAGGGCTCGCTCAGGCCTCAGACTCTTAATGAATACATAGGTCAAAAGAAGGTTAAGGATATTATTTCTGTCTATATCAATGCCGCAAGAAACCGTCACGAAGCCCTTGACCATGTGCTTTTGTACGGCCCTCCCGGCCTTGGTAAGACCACCCTTGCCCAGATAATAGCCAATGAAATGGGAGTCAATATCCGTATCACCAGCGGTCCTGCCATCGAAAAGCCCGGTGATATGGCCGCAATTCTTAACGGACTCAAGGAAGGAGATCTTCTTTTTATTGACGAGATTCACAGGCTAAACAAGCAGATAGAAGAAGTCTTGTATCCCGCAATGGAAGACTACTCAATTGATATCATGATCGGAAAGGGTCCTGCATCAAAGTCTGTCAGGCTTGATCTTCCAAGGTTTACGCTGGTTGGCGCCACTACAAGAGCCGGCCTTCTTTCTGCGCCTTTAAGGGATCGCTTTGGCGTGATCGAGCGCCTTGAGTTTTATACTATAGATGAGCTTAAGACCATCATCAAGCACTCGGCAAGGCTTTTAAAGGTTAAGATCGAGGACGAAGGTGCATTGGAACTTGCCAGACGTTCAAGAGGTACGCCGCGTCTTGCAAACCGTATGCTTAAGCGTGTCAGGGACTTTGCAGAGGTCAGGTATGACGGTGTCATAACAGGGGATGTGGCAAGGACAGCCCTTGATCTTATGGATGTAGACAAGATGGGACTTGATCATATAGACAGAAACATCCTTACAACTATGATCAATCTTTATAAAGGCGGCCCTGTGGGTCTTGATACTTTAGCTGCGACTATAGGCGAGGATCCGGGTACCATAGAAGAGGTATATGAGCCTTATCTTATCATGAACGGATTTATCACCAGAACCCCCAGGGGAAGAATGGTGACGGAGCTTGCCATGAAGCATTTGGGTATTGAAATTTAGACACCTATTCAATATAATATTTATATTATTTAAGTGTTGGGGGACATATGGCAGCCAAAAATGATACAGAGGTTATTATAGGCGGCAAAGTACTTCATCTTTCGGGATATGAGAGTGAAGAATACTTACAGAAGGTTGCAGCATATCTTAACAATAAGTATACCGAGTACAATAAGCTTGAGAGTTTTTCAAGGTCGCCTGTTGATCAGCAGAATCTTCTTTTACAGCTTAATATTGCCGATGATTATTTTAAGGCAAAGAAGCAGATCTCTCTTTTGGAAGATGAAGTCAGTGCAAAGGACAAGGAACTGTACGATCTTAAGCACGAGCTGATCGCAACACAGATCAAATTTGACAACTCAGAGAAGACTGTAAAGTCTTTGAGAAATGAGCTGGACGAGCTTGAAAAGAAGATCATAAGGCTTGAAGCAAAGCAGAGTTGATATTGGATAAAGGCTGGTTCTATCAGCCTTTTTTCTTTAAGGAAAACTATGGAATTATTATCCCCGGCAGGAGAATATGAAGCATTTCTCGGAGCGATAAACGCGCGCTGTGATGCGGTTTATCTGGCAGGAGAGCGCTTCGGCGCCAGAGCATATGCTCAAAACTTCACAGATGATGAGATCATAAGGGCGATAGATTACGCCCATCTTTTTGGTGTAAAAGTTTATCTTACAGTCAATACTTTGATCAAAGAATCCGAGTGGCAGGACGTCATAGATTATGTCAGAAAGCTTTATGACGCAGGGCTTGACGGGTGTATCGTACAGGATCTTGGGCTTATTTCTTCTTTTTCGGAGCTGTTTCCCAATATGGAATGCCATATCAGCACCCAGGGGTTTGCAACAGGGAGGTTTTCTGCCAGGTTTTATAAATCCTTCGGGGCTTCAAGAGTAGTGCTTGCAAGAGAGCTTTCTTTGGACGAGATCAGTTCCGTACGTGAAAACGAAGGAGTCGAAGTCGAAGCCTTTATCCACGGGGCAATGTGTTATGCATATTCGGGAAACTGCCTTTTCTCTTCATGTCTTGGAGGACGAAGCGGTAACCGCGGAAGGTGTGCAGGCCCCTGCAGGTTAGAATACCGGGTCATAAGCGATGGAAGAGTATCCGATAAAGGCTATTTTCTTTCCATGAAAGATCAGTGTGCCTTAAAGCTGATCCCCAAGCTAAGCGATCGCAATATCGATTCTCTCAAGATCGAAGGCCGCATGAAAAAGCCGGAATACGCGGCTTTTGTTACAAAGACTTACCGGAAATACATCGATAATTATGAAAACGATCATGATAACTATGCTGTGTCAGAAGAGGATCTTAACGACCTTAAGCATATGTATCTTCGAAGCAAGATAGGAGAAGGGTATTTTTATAAAAACAACGGAAAGGATATGATCACCGTTGATTCTCCTTCCTATAACGGTAACGATGAAGCCCTGATGGAAAAGGTCAGGACTGATCTTATCAGGAATATACGAAGGATACCGGTAGAAGGTAAGGTCAGGGTCATTTCGGGAGCCAAGCCTGAACTTACGCTCATTAACGGACCTACAGCCGTAACGGTATCTTTGGATGATCCGGTTTCTTTTGCCAACAACAGAGCTGTAAGCTGCGACGATATAAAGAAACAGATCTCAAAGATGGGGGATTCGCCCTTTGTACTTAATAGCATAGATGTTGAAACCGACGATCGTTCTTTTATGCCTGTAAGCCTGTTAAATGAGCTAAGAAGAAAAGCAGTGGCAAAGCTTACAGAGGAGCTTAAGCAAAAGTATCTTGATGAGCGAAGGATCAAAAAGGTCAGCGGATCTGTATTTCCTGATTCCCAAAGGCCTTCTTTTGCGGTTAGGCCGATAGTCTCAGTTTTGACTGCCGATCAGTTGTCGGCGGTGGTTTCCAAAAGAACGGACTGTTATATTGCGGTAAGCCCAAGGCTGCTTTTAGATGAGAGTGCCGGAATTGACGGAATGCCGGCGGAAAATGATTTTCTGCTGGAACTTCCGCTTGTTATGAGAGATCGTGATGAACAAAAGGTCAGAACGGTGATAGAGAAGGCTGTAAGTCTTGATTTTAAAGGGGTAATCTGTCACAATACAGAAGAACTGGGTCTTGTTACATCTCTTGGAGCAGGCATTTCCGTGATCACAGGCCCGGGGATCTACGCCTGGAACAAGGCTTCGGTCCTGGCTATAAGGCATTTCTGTGATGCAATGTATGCACCGCTTGAACTTTCGGGCAACGAGTTAAAGGCTCTTAATACAGAAATGTATATTTCCGTATATGGCAGGATGCCTTTGATGAACAGTGCCAATTGTCTTGAAAAGACTGCTTTTTCGTGCAAAAAGGAGGAGGGCCCCGGCTTTCTTTCTCTCAAAGATCGTAAAGGCGTCTCATTTCCGGTATTAAGGAATTGTGATTTTTGTTTTAACACTATATACAATTCGGTTCCGACATCCTTACTTGAAGAGGTAAATGAAGGAAAGATAGACAGAAAGTATATGTCCCTTTCTTTTACGACCGAAGACAAAAACATGACCGGACAGGTTATAGATGCTTTCTTTTTGGGGAAGGCGTTACCGTCCGGAGACTATACCAGAGCTTACAGAAGACGCGGAGTTGAATAAGTAATTGGTTCAGTATATTTCTGCATTTTCAAAATATTTCATAGTGTTTTTCATGATCGTGTACACCATGACCGGATTTCTGGTGTTCAGCCACAGGGATGAGCATTCCAGAAAGAATTTTTACGGTCTTCAGGTAGTACTCTTGATCCTTGTACATTTTTCCTGCTTTTTACCTATCTGTCTTAAGACGGGAGATCTTCACTATCTGTTTTATTATGTGGCTTTTCAGGCTGCCATGATAATGATTCTTGAGATCTATCCCATGATCTACCCGCGGATCAACAGGCTTATAGTCAACAACATGTGTATGCTTGTAAGTATTGGCCTTGTTATGATCTTGCGCCTTGATTATGATGAGGCGGTCAAGCAGTTTATCGTTGCAGTGGTTTCTTTTGCCATCTGCGGGATAATTCCCTGGATCATGCGTAAAATTAAGCGGATTCCCGAGCTTCCCTATGTTTACGGAGGAGTCGGGCTGTTCCTGCTTGCACTTGTGTATTTCCTTGGACGCGTTTCAAACGGATCCCGCCTTGCGATCTTTATTTTCGGCCTTTCGTTTCAGGCTTCGGAGTTTGTAAAGATCCTATTTGTGCTGTGTCTTGCAGGAATCCTGTTTAAGGGTACAGAGATCAAAAACCTGCTGATCGCAACCGCGTTTGCTGCGGCCCATGTCTGTATCCTGGCGTTATCAAACGATCTCGGAGCAGCGCTCATCTTTTATATAACCTTTGTGCTCCTTGTTTTTGTTGCATCAAGAAACTTCTTTTACCTGTTATTGGGGCTTGGAACGGGGGCAGGAGCTTCCGTGCTGTCGTATCACCTTTTCAGGCATGTTCAGGTGAGAGTTGCCGCGTTTATCGACCCGTTTTCGGTAATAGACAATGAAGGTTATCAGATCACGCAGTCCTTATTTGCCATCGGAAGCGGCGGATGGTTTGGCCTTGGACTCTATAACGGTACGCCCGAGACTATTCCTTATGTAGATTCAGACTTCATTTTTTCTGCAATAGCCCAGGAATTCGGTATCGTATTTGCGATATGCCTGATCCTGATCTGTTTATGCTGCTTTATAATGTTTATCAATATATCTTTTAAGCTTAAAGACGATTATGCAAGGTATATTGCGGTGGGGCTTGGGATCACGTACATATTCCAGGTCTTTATGACTATTGGAGGCGGCACCAGGTTTATACCGCTTACGGGAGTGACTCTTCCGCTTGTAAGTTACGGCGGATCTTCATGTATGGCTACAGTGATCACGTTTATGATCATCGAGGGCCTTTATAACCTGAGAGAACCTGAAGACAACGCGCCATCAAAGAACAAGGCAAAAGAAAGAATGGTGGCGGTTCAGAACAATATCCTGTTAGGAATAATGTATTTCTTTGTCCTGATCTTTACCGCACTTTCCGTATATCTTTGTATTTATGTCCATTCTCATGAAGAAGAGATGATCAACAATCCTTATAATCCGAGGCAGGAGATGCTTGCAAGAAGTTCTGTAAGGGGGCCGATCTATTCAAGAGATATGGAGATCCTTGCTTCTTCTTCAGAAAAGGACGAAGGCGAGGTCAGAAAATACCCGTTCCATAACATATTTGCCCATGCGATCGGTTATTCGATAAATGGTAGAGCGGGTATCGAGGCGTTGTCAAATTATTATCTTATCAACAGCAATCAGCCCATGACCGAGCGGATCGCTGCTGACCTTGCAGGTGAAAAGTATCTGGGGGACGGCGTTGTATCAACTCTTGATGTGGAGCTTCAAAAAGCAGCCTATTCAGCTCTTGGGTCATACACCGGCGCGGCAGTCGTTTCAGATCCAAAGACCGGTGAGATCCTTGCAATGGTATCAAAGCCTGACTATGATCCGAATGAGATCAAAGAAGTCTGGGATGATCTTGTAAAGGACGAAGAAAGCACTGTTTTACTCAATCGGGCCACAAACGGACTTTACCCTCCGGGATCCACATTTAAGATGATCACTCTTTATGAGTATATAAAGGAACATCCCGAAGACTATGATGATTACAAGTATAACTGCGTCGGTGAATTAAAGGCGGGGGACGGAAAGATAATCTGCTTTAACCACAAAGCCCACGGTGAAGTGGATCTGAATAAGAGCCTTGCGATCTCCTGTAATTCTTCTTTTGGCAATATCGGCCTTTTGTTAGACAGAGAGGCATTCAAAGATACGCTCAAAACCTTTATGTTTGATGAGGAATTGCCGTTATCATCCAAAAGTTCTGTGACCCTTGACGACCTTTCGGATCTTGATATGGCTCTTACCGCATTTGGCCAGGGACTTACTTTGATGACTCCGATGCATCTGAATATGATTACCTGCGGTATCGCAAACGGCGGTATGGTCATGAAGCCGTACCTGGTTTCGAAAGTTGTCAACAGCAGGCTTAATACCGTCAAGGAGTTTAAACCTTCGGAATATAGACGCATCATGAGTGAAGAAGACGCGGCTCTTATCAAAGAAATGCTTACTGAAGTGGTAAACAACGGGACGGCTGTAAAACTTAAGAACGAAAGATATTCCGTTGCAGGAAAGACAGGATCTGCGGAGTTTTCTGATTATACAACCAGTACTCATTCCTGGTTTACGGGCTTTGCTCCCGCAGATGATCCCAAGGTCTGCGTTACCATTATTTTGGAAAACGCGGGTACCAGCGGCCTTCATGCCGTTCCTTTGGCAAAAAAAATCTTTGACACATACTTCAATCGGTATGATAATTAGTAAGTAATAACTGAATATAGCAAAAGGAGGTTTGCAATGAAAGAAGCAACCAGCTGCGGAGGAGTGGTAATACACAAAGGAAAGATCCTGCTCCTTTACAAGAATCTGCATGAAAAGAACAGCGGATGGGTCCTGCCAAAGGGTACTGTGGAGGCAGGAGAGACTTTTGAAGACACTGCATTAAGAGAAGTTTTGGAGGAAAGCGGTTCAAAGGCAAAGATCATAAAGCCCCTGGGTGATACTCATTATGAGTTCAGGGCAAGAGACGATTCGGTCAACAAGTGCGTGCACTGGTATCTTATGTCTGCCAATGCGTTTTATTCAAAGCCTCAGCGCGAAGAGCACTTCGACGATTCCGGCTTTTACAAGTATCATGAAGCTTATTATCTTTTAAAGTATGATAATGAGCGTGAGATCCTGGAAAAGGCTTACAGCGAATACAAGTCTATGCGCAGGATAGGACAATGGGAGAATGATTAAAGAAAACCCGGCTCAGTGATGAGTCGGGTTTTTGATTATTTAAAGGACTGCCTCGATGGTTAAGTCGGTTCGCTTTGCAAGGTCTATCAGGTTGTTGTCGCCGCATTTGACCAGGGGTCTTGACAGCCTGAGCTGATTTATGAGTATTATCTCGGCGGTAGATCCGTCTGAAAGACGTACGGTCATGCCCATCTGTGAGTTTGCTATATGGGTAAGGATAGGTTTTAACAGGATGGGAGAGTATTTGTCCGAGCTTTGTTCAAAATTGGCCACCACCTGTAAAGGGATAAGGGTCTTACGATAGGATCTTGCACTTGTCATGGCACAGTAAGCGTCCACGATACTCATGATACGGGCATAGAAGTTGATCTCATCGTCTTTAAGGCCTTTGGGGTAACCGGTTCCGTTGTATCTTTCGTGATGTTCGAGGGTGGCTTTGATTATGTTTTCATCAAGCCCGTGGTTTTTGATTATATGGTATCCGTAAATGGTATGGGACTTTACGCGCTTATATTCGTCATCGGTCAGACGGTTTGGTTTCCATATGAGCTCAGGAGGAAGCAAAAGCTTGCCCACATCATATAAAAAACCGCATTGTATCAAAAGAAACTGATCTTTTTGAGGAAGACCCAGCCATGTGGCAAAGACACCTGCGACGAGAGCAGAATTGACGGCGTGGGAATAGGTGACAGTGTCTTCCGTCGGAAGCATATTGTAAAGATAATCAAGCAGGATCTCACCTGTCTTGGCACAGCCTGTGATCTCTCCGTAAATCTTGTAAAGCGTTTCGGTATCGATGGGAGCATCTTCGCTGACAAGCCTGTCGATCATCTTTTTGTAGACGGTCATATATATGCCGTAAGACTTCTCAAAGCGCCTGAACCCCTCACTCACCCTGACTTTTTCAAAATGAGTGGTGGCAAAATCGGCTTCTTCTTTGATGTTAACGCACATAACTGAGTAGCGGGAGATTTTGGCGATCGCGATATCATCAAGGGTGGTATTTCTTGAAAGAAGCAGTTCGTTTTTGTAACTAAGTACATCCTCGGCCAGAACCATTCCGGGCTTCAAGGCCATGGTAGCGATAGTTTTCATATATAACCCCCAAGCAGATACTCTATAATCAATATACAATAGTGCAATTAAAAAGTAAAATAAATATGTTGGTCAAGGGCCTTTTTAGTGATAATATAATCATATGACCGCCGAAAGAGCTATGAAGACACATTTAAATCTCTTTGTGGGAGAGCATATCAGGGACCATCGGAAGCTATTAAGGAGCTTATATCACAAAAAACTTCCGGCCAGGTTTTACTTTGTTGCTTTTTGCAACGGGGAGGTCCGATTGTCTATTCTTTATTCCTGGCTTTTTCTTCAAAAGTTTTATAAGGACCAGACTTATGAGGTGGTGGCAGTATTTAAGTCAAAGGACGAAGCTTTAGAGTATATAAGGGCCCTTTCGGAGATCTCCGTAAGAAAGTTTCACGACTTTGATGCAAGAAAGGTCATTGATTCTTTGACGGGTGCCGAGCTTGAGGCGATCAAAGAAGCGATGAAAGAAGAAAAAGAATGACGGCTTTAGCGATATTTCTTCTTGTTTTAAAGATAATAGGGATCATTCTTTTGTCTGTCCTCGGACTTTTGTTCTTTGTTTTTCTTATCGTTTTGTTTGTGCCGTTACGGTATTACGCAAAAGGCGGGTATTCCGATCAGACGGGCAAAGGACTGTTTTTGGTCGCTAAAGGGAGCTGGTTATTGCATATATTCAGGGTCAAGTACGAGTTTGGCCTTAAGGAGCCTCTTTCTTTTAAGATCCTTTGGATCGATCTGTTGAAAAAGAAGGAAAAGAAGGAAAAGAAACGGAAAAAGGCGGATGATCTGCCGGATTTTGAGGACGAAGATGAGGGCGAAGATGACGTTCATCAGGCTATCTCGCAGGCATCTGATGATTTAAAACCCGAATCTGCTCCCGAACCTGAGAAAACTCCCGGACCTGAGAAAACTCCCGAACCTGAGGGCCACGATGCTCCTTCTTCAGAGGCAAAAGAAGAGTCGGATCCTGACCCCAATATCGTGATAATCGAGGATGAGCCCGCGTTTGGATCAAAGCGCCCGGATACCGCTTCTGATCAGAAAGAAGCAGAACCTGAAGAGCCCATACAAAAAGAAAAACGGAAAAAGACTACCCAGGATAAGGGTAAATATGATAAAATAAAGAGGTACGTTGAAATACTTAAGAGTGAACGCTTTCAAAGAGCATTTACTCTGGCGAAGGACAGCATATTCAAGATACTTAAGTCTGTGCTTCCAAGAAAGTGGAAGATTGAAGCTACTCTCGGTTTTGAGGATCCTTCTACACTTGGAACCATACTTGGCATTAACGGTATGTTTTATCCTGTTCTTCATAAGCATCTGCTGATCCATGATGTATGGGACAGGCAGGTCATTGAAGCCGAAGGCTCGCTTAAGGGCCACATCACCCTTGGAAAACTTGCTTTTATAGCCCTAAGGGTATATTTCAACAAAGATGTTCGCAAGATAATTAAACTCTTCAAGGAGGCTTGATTTAAATGGCTGACAAGGAATCAAACAATACAAGCAGTTCCATCATAGACTCCCTTTTAAAGGGCATGGAGACAGTGCTTTCTTCAAAGACCGTGGTGGGAGAGGCAACTCATATAGGAGATACCATAATACTTCCCCTTGTTGACATTACTTTTGGCGTAGGTGCAGGCGGTACCAACAAAAAGGGCACGAGCACTGCAGGGGAAGGTGCAGGCGGCGGTATGTCCGGTAAGGTAAGCCCTACTGCGGTACTTGTTATCAAGAACGGCACTACCAAGCTTGTTAATATCAAAAACCAGGATGCCATCACCAAGGTGATCGACCTGATACCCGATATGTTTGACAGGATCGCAGGACTTAAGGACAAGCAGGACATGCCTTCCGACGATGAGGCAGTGGATGCGGCATTTCCCGAGGAATGATCGGTTTCTTTAGCCTATGGACAACGAAAAGACCTTTGAAGAAGTACTCCTTAACGGAAGCATAGAAGAACTTAACGAACTGAAACGCTGGCTGTTTGAGGAAAACATAAGAATAACCGCGAAGCAAAAGGAGCTGTCTGAGTTTCATGACCGCTTTCTTAAGGAGCGCATTCAGTTCCAGGAGGAGATGAAGGCCATCAACTTAAGGAACGTCAACGAGCGTAAGCGGCTCAAGGACGAAGAAACCTTCTTTGACAAAAAGATGGAGATCTTAAAGAACGGCTTTGCCCAGTTAGAGTATGACAGGAAGGCCTTTGAAAAAGAAAAAGCCGAGTACAGGCAGACTCATGTAAAAGAAGAATATGTATCCGATTACGGATATGCGGCAGAGGACTTTTCAGAGATCCTGTTTGCCGGAGTCAACAATATGCTTGCATTAAAGAAGCGCTACAGAGACCTTTTAAAGATCTTTCATCCGGACAATCTGTGCGGAGACAATGAGATCGTAGCCATGATCAATAAAGAATATGACAGACTCAAAAGAAAATATGATTATCCTTTCAGGTCTGCAAAATAAAAAAGAGAACCGAAACGGTTCTCTTTTACGTTATAAGGTATGTGTTAAGCTCTTTCAACCTTGCCGGATCTTAAGCATCTGGTACATACGTGAAGCTTCTTGGTAGCTCCGTCAACCTTACATGTAACAGAACGGATGTTGGAACCCCAGATCCTGCTGGACTTTCTATTCGAATGGCTTACATTGTTACCAAAATGAATACCTTTTCCGCATACAGCACACTTTGCCATGGTAGCACCTCCTTAAACCTATTTCATATCTACATTTAACGCAACACTTGGAAGTTTAACAGAAACTGCGACAAAAATCAAGTAAAAAAATAAAATATGTATAAATCTATAAAATTAGGTTTCTTTTTTCGGTACTTAAGTTTATAATTGCTTTGTTAAACATGTACGGAGGTAGTGTATGAAAGGTTCATCCATGGATACATCTCTTGGCAATGTGATCATTGATCCTGCTGTTGTGATGCAGTACGCAGGCAGCGTTGCCAATGAATGCTTCGGTATCGTCGGTATGGCTAATGTCAACGTCAAAGACGGACTTGTCCGCCTTCTTAAGCTTAATTCTGCCGATCTGTGCAGAGGCATAAGGGTTTATATGTTAGATAACGGAAAGCTTGGTCTTGCTTTCCATGTTATAGTGTCATACGGTGTCAGCATTCAGGCTGTTGTTGACAATCTTGTCAACAATGTCAAATACAAAGTAGAAGAATTCACCGGTCTTGAGATCGGTAAGATCGACGTTTATGTAGAAGACGTCAAAGTGATCGATTAGGAGGATCAGTCCATTGGCAAATAATGTAATTACAGCTCAGGAGCTGGCCAAGATGTTCCTTGCGGGAGCAAAGAACCTTGAGGCCAAGAAGGAATGGATCAACGAACTGAACGTATTCCCCGTTCCGGATGGTGATACAGGCACCAACATGACCATGACTATCATGTCAGCGGCCAAAGAAGTCAATTCTTTACTTAACACAAACGATCTTAACATGGAATCTCTTTGTAAGGCTATTTCTTCAGGTTCTTTAAGGGGAGCAAGAGGTAATTCGGGCGTAATCCTTTCCCAGCTTTTAAGAGGATTTACCAAGGTGATCAAAGACAAGCAGGAGATCACAGTCAAGGATCTTTCGGCTTCCTTTGAAAAAGCAGTCGAGACAGCTTACAAGGCTGTTATGAAGCCTAAGGAAGGTACCATTCTTACCGTTGCAAAGGGTGTTTCCGATAAGGCAAAAGAACTTGCTGATGCAGGCTGTGACGATCTTTCGGTATTCCTTGAGCAGGTTATCTCTCATGCGGAAGTAGTGCTTGCCCATACTCCCGAACTTCTTCCTGTATTAAAGCAGGCAGGGGTTGTGGATTCCGGTGGACAAGGTCTTGTGGAAGTGTTCCACGGTGTTCACGATCAGTTCCTTGGCAAAGAAATGGATCTTTCATCTGTAGGAAGCCAGCCCGCTGCCAAGGCTGAAGGCACTGCCAGAGGACCTATAGAGACAGACAATATCAAATACGGTTATTGTACAGAGTTTATCATCATGCTCGATACCCTCTTTAATATCAAGCATGAACTTGATTTTAAAGAATATCTTGAGTCGCTGGGTGATTCCCTTGTGCTTGTGGCAGATGAGGATGTTGTCAAGGTCCATGTACATACAAATGATCCCGGTCTTGCGATCCAAAGAGCACTCAAGTATGG